>Ga0209443_1000012_pt1 | contig 123673 bp, 127 predicted proteins | sample LauGreBMM110DCMD_2_FD_187571 | JGI IMG/M metagenome (GOLD analysis project Ga0209443, IMG submission 187571) | Freshwater lake microbial communities from Lake Michigan, USA - Su13.BD.MM110.DCMD (SPAdes) (version 2) | ecosystem: Environmental > Aquatic > Freshwater > Lake | place: Lake... | reverse complement strand
TTTTATTATATTTATTATCTGAAAAGAAAACAAAAATGGATGCAGATAAAAAATATTTATCTCCAGTTGAACAGAGAATGTATGATAGTCTATCTAAAAAATACAATTTCCAAGTAATAATGAATTCCCAATTATTACAACGCAACACTCTAGAATATTTAAAAGGCGAAGAACCAGATTATAAAGAGAAAAATTTAGATTTTAAAGAATTAAACCCAACAATGGGATACTTTCCTGAAGAGGATAACCCTGCTGCGCCTGTTGTAGGAGATACCGGTTGTTTTGGTGCTATGTGCAAAACTAGAAAAGGTGGGCGAAAGGGATTAAGAAAAACGCGAGTCCGCAGAAAAAATAATACTAATAAACTTACCCACTACAATAAGAAAAATAATAAAAACAAATATAAGCGAAATAGAATGAAAAGTTTTCGCAATAAAAAATAAATATATATATAAAATTTATATAATATATATGAGCGATTCATCTAATGTATATCAATATACCGAAGATAAAAATATTGTAAGGTTTGAATTGCCTTCTTATAGTAAAGTTATGATAATTAGTCCTGACGGGGAGCGCATTTTCTCTAGCGATTCCGGCAGAAATGCTTATGTCTCAGAAACAGAATCTGGTAAGTTGGTTTCAACGCTTGATTGGAACAATGAGCGTATGACAAATGCTGCTTTTGGCCCAAATAATACGCATGTTGCCGCTTGCTCTTTTAATAGTTCTTTTAGAGCGTGGAGCGCAAAGAGTGGCAACGTGATTTGCAGTTTTAAATACACCCACCTTGGTCGTGCAAGAGGATTAGCGTGGAGTCCCAATGGAACTAACTTAGCATGCGGATTCAGTAATTCGATATGCGTGGTTGACGTATATAAAAAAGCCATTATTGCAATTATGGCAGAACTTTATTTAGAGAATGTATATGCACTTACGTGGAGTTTTGATGGAACTCGCATTTTATCTGGACCCAGCATTCGCGTGTGGGATTTAAAGAATGCATTAGAAAATTCAAGCAATTGGGTTGGTCAAGATAAAAAGGCTTTGACGGTAAAATATGATGTAATGATAAAAACTTTTTTTATAATGGTGATTTCCGTTGCGTTTAGTCCTGATGGCAGGTTAATTGCTTGTGGAACGAGCAATGGTGAGGTTTTTCTATTGAGCGCATCTGGCACATCTAGGCCCGTCTTACCAACCGACCAAATGAGTAATGGACACGTTTTTGCCAATGACAATGGAGTGATTTCATTGTACTTTAGTGCAGATGGTAAACGTATTGTTTCCGCTTCCAGAGACATGTCTATTTGTGTTTGGGATGTAGATACTCGTACATGTATACAAGTTATAAATATTCCTGAAAGTAAAAAAAATGATTTTTCTTTTTGCATCTTTGAAAATAATGGAAATAGATTTGGAGAAAGCGATTCTAGAGAAATTATTATGGTTGCTTCTAAAATTAATTGGCGCGATAATAAGGGTGTGTTGTATGGTAACAACCATAGCACGTGCGTTATAAGAAAATGGACACATGTGGATGAAAAATATAATTTATTAAAACTTGCATCAGAAGCAAAAATCAACCCGAATCCAGAAGAACGCGATTTAAACAAATTTATAAAGTTATACAAAAAGAAAAGTGATGGGGAAACTTTAACTGCTGATGAAAAGGTTCTCTACAACATTCTAGTAAAAAAGGAATTAATTTTATTATATTTATTATCTGAAAAGAAAACAAAATTGGATGCAGATAAAAAATATTTATCTCCAGTTGAACAGAGAATGTATGATAGTCTATCTAAAAAATACAATTTCCAAGTAATAATGAATTCTCAATTATTACAACGCAACACACTAGAATATTTAAAAGGCGAAGAACCAACTGAAAAGGAGAAAAAATTGGATTTTCAAGAACCAATAGCAGGATACTTTCCAAATGATGATAACCCTGTAACCGCTGCTGTTGTAGGAGATACTGGTTGTTTTGGTGCTATGTGCAAAACTAGAAAAGGTGGAAGAAAGGGATTAAAAAAAACGCGCCGCCACCAAAAAAATAAGAAACCTCGTAGAAAAATGTTAAAAAAAGGAACAATGCGTAATAAAAAATAAATTCTTATTTATAGTAATTTATTTTTTATCTTATTGTGTTAATATTCAAGCGGGAACATATTTTATTTAACATTTCCATCTATTGGCACACTCAAGACAGGTGACAAATGTAGTCATAGGCTCATCTGCCGACCTAGTTTGCATCTGATAATAGGAACACTTATTTGAATGACACTTACGACACTTAAACGTATCTGTCATTGCTTCTTGCTGAGTATCATACTTTGATTTATCCTTTTTAATTTTGGCTTGAATAAGCGGCTCCCACTTTTCTGGCTGCATCTCTTGGTGTGTCATAAATGCTAGCGTTTTTACTGTTATTGAACCATCCTTTACATGATTGAGAAGAACCATATTGCCCAGATTGATATAAATACTTCGCAGCCTATCCAAATATATTTGTGTATAATATGGATTATCCCACTTCTTAACTACTTTACGATTTGTTGCCTCTTTTACTGCATAGTTATAAATGCCCTTTTCCAAATTAATAGCCTTCTTCTCACTATCAAGCATTTCTTGTAATTTAATTCGAATGTTATTTCTGAATGCCTCTGGATTTTCAATCTTCCGCATTGTTGTCTATGTTATAACTTGAATTATGTTTATATCTTAATCAATTTTATTTTATATTTACACACCTGCGCTTATATTTGGTTGTTATATTTGATGTTTTACTTTTCATCATCGCTGCTAGATTCATAATCTTCTTCGCTTAACTCAGACCCAATGTCTTCTATTTCTAGAGCATCTTCCTGTCCATTCAATTCTTCAGAATCCTCTTCTGCATCATTATCTTCATCTGAATCATCTGAGCAATATTCATCTTTATCGCTACTATCACTATCAACCACAAATCCATCTTTTAAATACCCCTGCTTTGTCTTTTTTGAAGCAGGAATATTATCCAGTTCATCTTCTTCCGCCTCATCTTCCAAATACGTTGCAGTCAAATCCTCAAATCCACCAAACAACTTTTCATACATTTTATCCCATTGTTCTAACGATAGTGAAACCAACTCTAAAGAATTATTATCCTTCTTAATACTGGAAACAAGAACGCAGTTTCCAAAGAAAAGCACTGTATCTACCGGAGGAGGAAAATCATATTTATTCTCAGTGTTTGCCTTACCTTCTGTTTTAGCATATACTGCAACTACGTACTTCTTCCCATCCATTTTAATACCCCATTCCGTCTGCTTTTCAAATCCATCGGGTTTTTTAAACCCACATTTCTTATATAGTTCATCTTCTTTGTAATCTTTAATTACTAGAGATTTCAAAGAACCAACCTTTTCAACAATTATAACAGATATATTTTGCGACATATCAAAAGTATAATAAATCATTGTGAATGGGTTTAAATAGTTTGTATTATTATTATTTAACAAATATAATATGGCTTCTGCTTCTGTTCCAACAAAAATATATATTAAAAACTATGACCCGCTACTAATTAAGAAAAAATTTGGTAAACTGGACGAATACTTTAGAAATAAAGAGGTTACTGTTGATATATTTTCGCCAGATGGATTATTCATGATAGAAAATAATCGGTTATTTAAGTTAAAACCGGTTGATAAAGACGTGGTAACCCATATATTTGAGGGACATGAATTATTATTTGATTCTAGTTATTATGAACGCGAACAAATGGTATCTCAAATACCATATGACCACATAAGTATGGATGTGGTTAAATATTATTTTTATCAAGAAGCATTAGGTAAGAAATCATTTTTAAGATTAGTAGTTGAAGGTATAATAGATGATAAACCAGACATTCTCAGTATGCCGGATATTAACAATAACAATGACAAATATAAGAACTTTAATCCAACTAATTTTTACTTTTTAGCAAATGAAAGTTTTGATAATATATTGGTTAAAAAAGAACTTAATGTGTTTTTATCCTTATTAAAGTAATATAATAATATTATATGTTATTTTGGACACTTCAAACAACGATTATTTCAATTATATTAATTTTTCTTGTCCACCATTTAATACTCTTTTTTAAAAACACATTAACTGTTCCAAAAATAAAAGACATGGTTCATGCTCCTAGTCAAAAATACGAGAACATTTATAATACAATCTCTTCAAAGGATTATACAAATAGTTTATTACCTACAATACATACGGAGTTAGATGCTCATGTCGTTCCAGAAGCGAAATCCATGAAAGAAGAATTGAAATCGTTTTTAAAGAGTAAAGCAAATAGTGAACCATCAATGAGCATAGGCGCAACAAACATATCTATGTTAGATTCATTTTCATCTCCAAATTTTGCTAGTTATTAAAATTAAAATAAAAATATTTAAATAATATATATGATTAAAAACCAAAGAAGAAACAAAACTAGAAGAAACAAAACTAGAAAAAACAAAATTAAAACGAGACAACAAAAAAAATTAAATAAAATAAACAACGCAAAGAAGCAAAAAAATATACTTTTTGGAGGAGGCCCATTGCCCAGAAAAATTGTAGAACTTATTAATTTATTTGCAGAAGGCGAACATTACGTTGAACCCAATGCAGATACAACAAAAAAACAAAGAAACCAATTAATTAATCTAATTTCAACTGTTCCGCCTTCTTATGGCTTAATTAATTTAACCACGGCGTTAACAACTTATCAAAGATGGTCAGCCGACATAAATGGGTTTTTAAGAAGCAATGACGTAAATGGAGAATTATTGGAAACACTTATACATTCATCAGAAGTTCGCCGCGGAAATCTTGCAAAATTAATAAAAACTATAGATTTTATGTTTAATAACGAGTTGTGTCCAAAATTTGAAAAAAAAACTATTTTATTTAGAGCAACGGAAAACCCCTATGAAAAACTGGCAACAGAATTAAATGGAGGCAGTGCTTTAAATAAAGGGTATATTTCTACCACAAAAACTATTGATAATCTTTTTAATTTTGTTCCATATATGGAAGAAGGAAAACCCACGCCATTTATAATTAACTTATTTATAGTTGACGAAGGAGTTCCTTACTTAGATTTGGAAATATATTCTAGCGGAGATGACTATAGAATTCACAGACAATTTAATGACCAAAAAGAAGTTCTGCTACCGCGCAATTTAACATTTACATTTTTGGACGAAGATTTATATAATTATAAACACGTGGATTTAGGTGGAATAGATATTGATTACGCATTATACGTGTTTCGTGTTTCTGTTTAAGTTTAAAATATAGTAAACAAATATAAAGTTATCTTAATATCATATATATTATTAAATGCGGTTATCAGAAACAGACCAGTCATTACTTTTAAGAGGATTTCCTAACCTAGAACTTTCTTATGAAACAATGGTGCATAAGAAGGTTTATAATTCAGATTTTGTATTAGCAATTCCAGAAGGTTACAAATATTTTGCTTGGTTTACTACATTTAAAACTCAAAACGTATGCGTTCTTCTTGAGATTACTGAAAATAAACAGATTAATAGAATTGAAATAGTATCGGCTTGTTTTAAAACTCAATTAGCCTATGGAACTATATTTTATGGCACAGCGTTTAAATATAAAAACGCTAGATATTTTTGTACTGAAGATATATATTATTATAAGGGCACCAACGTCTCAAAACAGTCATTCCCTGATAAACTCAATATTTTTAAGACAATCTATTCCGGCGAAATAAAACAGAAATATTACTTTGAACAGTCTATTATTTTTGGTCTTCCTATTATTAGTAATTTATTTCAGACTATTGTTGGAACTGTTGAATTATTGCCTTATAAAATAAAGTATATTCAGTTTCGTAATGCAAAAGAAGACCCAAAAATACATAACATGGTTTATACAAAACAAAACACATTTGATAGAACAACTCAACAAATTTCTGGTTCTAAAATTGATTCAAAGAGAGAAATAGTATTCAAAATTAAACCAGATATTCAGAACGATATTTATCATTTGCATTATTATGACCCGCAAATTAATAAAGATGGCGCAGAGAATATTTTTGATGTTGCTTATATTCCTGACTATAAAACAAGCGTTATGATGAATAAACTTTTTAGAAATATTAAAGAGAATGCAAACCTAGACGCTTTGGAAGAAAGTGATGATGAAGAGGAGTTTGAAAATGATAGACCAGATAAGTTTGTGTTTTTAGATAAAGAGTATAATATGGTTTGCCTATGGAATAGTAAGTTTAAGAAATGGGTGCCAATAAGAGTTGCGCAAAAGGGAGATAGAATAATTACTAAGAAAGAACTTGCCTATTATGAGAGAAAGTAGTTGAAATATAAATAAGATAAATATAAAATTATTTATACATAGAATATATAGTATATAGTATATAAGATGTTAAGATTTTTAAAGTTAACATCGCTATCGCTAGTAGTTTTTTTGGTGTCATATTCGGAAGGCAGTCAGACATATCCATTAGATATAGAAGGTTTCCATAAAGTACAGAGAGAAAATGTGCACACCGACCCATATTTACATACTAAGGCGCTTTTTGATGCCATTCATTCCGGGAAAAAACATTTTGAGAAAAAGGAACTTAAAGAGGAAGTAAACAAAGAACGACTTCTCTCTTTGCAAGCATTTCATACAACAACAACTAAGATAACTTTGTTCCCTGAAAATAATTATATATCCTTAGATGACCCCTCGGTTTCAAAGAATATTCAAACCATTGAGCCAGTTTCTTTGATTGATTGTAATAATCATCTTATTCAAATAGGCGATTATTATATTGGAACTTCTCATTCAACGCATAACGATGTTATGTTATATTCTAATCAAGGCTCTAAGGTTGGGTTTATTTTCTCTCGGCAAGTTGTTGGAGTTAAAGAATTATCTGGTGGTTGTAAACGAGTTATTACTATGGTTGTTCATCCACTTCAGATTATGAATACTTATATTGAGACAGCAATTAGTTTTCCATATGACCGAGTTTATATTCCAAATGACGCCGTTAATAACACTAACCCTAAAACTAAAACTAAAACTAACACATTAAGTAATAGGCGATTAAGAGGAAAAAACGACGCGTTTATGGAACCAGATGCGCCCTTACTTGAATGTTCGGATGATGAGGTTACTTCAAAAATGGCGACCATTCATAAAACTGGCGAAGACTCCACAACAATTAAGGGTATTCCGTTTGACTACAGTTATGCTCTAGATGTTAAGGGAAACGAATGCTTATATGCAGATGCAACAGTTCCTGGCTCTATTAATTATAATCATGCATCTGGAACAAATGCTATAAGACAAAATATTGTACTTGGAAATGGCGCAACATGCACAAAATGTTATTCGTTTATGGGCGCTAGCGTATTGGCCGTATTTAATATTTTTGGCGGAAAAATGTCAACGTTTGCTTTTCAAGCCAAGGGCGGAGGTGGTGCTGGTTTTAATATTGGTATCCTTATTAAAGACCCGTCTTTCTCTGCATCTAAATATTTAAGTTTGGCTGGACCAGGAAAGACTAGTTCTATTCCTATTGTTGCTGGTCTATCGCTAGATATTAGATTTGGTGGTGCCTGGGCAACAATTAAAGGATCGGGTAGTGCTAAAGGCGAGGCTAGGTTTTCCTCTGGATATACTCTTTATGAAGAGGACTCTATTATGTATTCAAAATCAAAGTGGACTGCTCATCATGAACTTACTAATTCTAACCAGTTAAACCCAGTATATTCTATTAGCGGATTTAAAGTATCTTCTATGTCGCTTTCCGCTATTATCTCTCTTTCAGCAAGAGTAGAATTCAGTTTTGGGGGTTCAATCCCGGTTGTCAATGTTGGTGCTTCAGTTGATTTCTCTAGCATTTTAACTGCTACTTCACAATTTGTTAAGAGCGGAAAGTCTAATTATAATATAGTTCTTGGATTTTCTGACTTAGAAAATAGAATATTAATTGATTCTGTAGAGAGAAACACTAAATATCCTGGCGATAAAATACGATTTCATGTTAACTATGAGGGCTTAAATCCTAACGAAATTCATGAATTGTACTTTAATTTACATCATCATAATACCAATTCAGATTCAAGTTCAGGATTTCCTATAAAGAAACACACGTTCAAATCAAGTCGCGGTGGAAAGGGAACCGTAGTGGTTGACTGGACCGTTCCTCATGATTCAAGATTAATGCAATCAGATGATAAGGATAAGTCTCCTAAAATTCATTTTTCTGTTCATAGTTCAGCAAGATTAGATAGATTCCGGTCGGATATGAAAATCAGATTAATACAGAAAAAGGACGCAGAAGTTAGTTCCATATTTAAGTATCCTCATGATAATTCGATTATCCCAACTGGCCAAAAAATGGAAATAAAGTGGGAGAAAGATAAAATGAAATATTTTAGACATAAACCAGGAACTGATGGTTTGGGAGAAGATAAGGTTTCACCAAAGGTAAGCCTTATTATTGTCGCTATAAATAATAAAAATGAAAGTCGGGCATATCAACTATTAAATAATATTGAGAATATTGGAACATATGAAGCCGTATTACCTGATATACTACATATGCTTGGCGATAAATTTTTCTTAGTAATACATGATGCGAATGAATATAGTAAAATTGCGTGGCATCATGGCGTTTTTAGGTTAACACCGCCTAGACGTAGAATTCCATTAAACGCTACAAATGGTTTAGAACCAGTTTATGTTGAACCACCGATAGTTGAGCATGGTGTTCCGTTATGGGGAAATAATACACAAACGCTAGAAATTCCCGAGTTAATTAATATGGACCGCAGATTAGTAACATGTCCCAATTCAGCGCTTTCTATTATGCTTCAAATTGAGTTCGGGTTTGATGGGTTTACCTTATTAGGTAAGAAATATACGCTTGGTTCAACTCACTCTAATCCATTTGTCATCATTCCTCAGAAAAATCTATGTATTTAGATAGCGTATAGCGTAAAAAACGGAGGTCTTAAAAATATATAATAATAAAAATAATATTATTATATATTAAGTATGTCATCAATGTCTGCAAATTCATCATGGAATCCATTTCATTTTAAAAATGTTCCTGCGCCATTAGCAACAGTAAACCCAGAATATGTCAATGTAACAAATACCGACGATCCTAAATCATTTGGTTCTAATGAAACAAATCGTCAATGGGGATTAAGCGGCGTTTCAAATAATGCTGATGCTGCTGCTGCGAGTGCGTTAAAGGGTGGGGCTCGGTCAAAAACGCTACGCAGAAAAATTAAAAATATTGCTAATAAGTATAAGAAGATGAAGGGCGGAAAAAGCAGAAAAGTTACTTTAGGAAGTATTAAACGTAGATTAGCATCTATTCTTAAGTTTGGAAAGAGCAAAAGGCGAGTTCTTAAAAAATCAAAGAAGAGTGCCAGTCGCAGAAATACTAGAAGACAACGCGGCGGATATCACCAATATATGAGCAATGTACCTTATACACCATCTTATTCAACTGGTGGACAATTACCCGCATCTGAAAGCGCTTTAGCCAACCCAGTTCCTTTTAAACTAACTAATAACTGCGTTGATAACTATAAACACTAGACCAATAAGGGATACCATGTGTAAATCAACCTTGCCGAAGGCAGCAACTGTGGGAAAGGTATTACTACTTCTTTGGCAACTTAATAAAACAGGTTTCTAATAATGCTTCGTCGGATTTTGGACAAGGTTTTTCTTTTTTGTTTTCGTTTTTGTTTTTGTTTTCGTTTTTATTAGATGTTGATACGTGCTTCCAAAAACGAATATCAGGGTCATATTCAGTATTTGAAGTTTGAATTATTTTATAGTTTTGTTTCTTATAAAATATTTTTCGCTTTGCCCATTGGTTCTTAAACGGGTCATGTTCATCAATTATGTCAACAACAACAGGACTTCCATGACGTTCTCTTAGAATACGTCCAACAGATTGTTCAATATCTGTTTTTGGAGTCGCCATAATAAGCGTGGTAAGCGTCTTTATATCCAACCCTTCACTCGCCATAGCAAAACTAGCCACAACGATTTTCTTGCTTTCACTCTCCTTAAGAGCCGCCTCTTTCATCCCACCTACATAATATCCAACACTTGCCAGATTTCTTAATTTAATCGCATCATAAAAGTATGTAAGTAAATTCCTATTATGCGCAAGAATCATTATTTGTTGCGCAGGATTTTCTTTCAACATATCGCTTATGACGCGTAATATAAACTCGCTTCTTGGATTAAACAAACATAACTTAGAAATCATCGTGCTATATTGAACATTACCTCTAAAATCCGTTACAACCTTTTTAAAATCTTCATCGTTGCTATTATACTCAATTGCTCTCACAACAACATCATGCTCTTCATCGCGCTTTCCTTTAAATACAACTTCGCCTAAGAACATCTTGAACACTTTTGTTGTGCCATCTTTACGATTCATTGTCGCCGATAATCCAAGTGTATATTTTGTCACTATCTTGAAAAGGGCGCACGAAAACACTTCACTAGAAATATGATGAACCTCATCAATAATCGTTAAACCAAAACTTTGAAATGTAGACTCGTGATAGTCTTTCATGGAAAGTGACTGTAACATCCCAATAACAATATCTTTATCTTCAATATCAACAATCTGACCTTGTATCCTCCCAACACGAGCGCTTGGAAGAAACTGTTGAATGCGTTCTACCCACTGATTCAAAAGAAACTCCTTGTGAACAATTATTAAGGTTTTCTTATTTATTTGTGAGCATATATACAGTGCCAAGCAGGTTTTGCCAAATGCGCAAGGGAGTTCTAAAAGTCCGCCGCCAGTATTGCCGTTCTTTTTAATTTGGTCTAAATATGTTTTTACAACAGGCTTCTGGTTATCGCGCAATTCGCCTGCAAATTTTATATCAATATCAACTCCTTCTGGAATGCGGTCTTCTTTTGCTTTACCAAAATGAGCCTCGCCAAAATACCTAGGAATATAAAATTTTTGAGGCGATTCGCGATATACTGGAAAAGCAATAGATTGATTTCCCATTCCTGGTGCGCCAGGCGTATACGGTTTAGCCATTAACTCTGTTTTAATAAAATTTTGTTGTTCTAAAGATAACTCTTTTTTTAATATTGTATAACCTTTTTGTCCGAGATAAGTGTTTAGCATATTTGGATTATCCATTCTTTATACTTTATTATTTATTATTCAATTTTTATTTATTTTGGTTGTTTTAGTTGTTTTAGTTGTTTTAGTTGTTTTAGTTTTTAAAGAACATGCTAAGAATAAAATCTACTATTATGATATATGGATAGTTTTTCAGATTTATTTAAAAAGGAAAACATGGGACAAGTTTTATTATGCATATTGTTTATCATTTATTTAATAATGGGCTATAGAATGCCAGATTCTATCGCTGGTTTAATTGATACTATTTATGGCAAAATAGTTGTTGCCGTCGTTGCGCTTGTTTTGTTTTCCTATGCTAACCCTATTTTGGGAGTTCTTGGGTTTATAGTTGCATTTGATTTAATAAGAAGGTCATCTGTTTCTACTGGAACATTTGCGCTTGACAACTACGTTCCCACGGAAACAAAGAAGGAAGCCGAACTTACTGAAATGAATCAATTCCCTTATACTTTAGAACAAGAGGTTGTTAAAAAGATGGCGCCTAGAAAAGAAGCCGTTGATTATTCAGCCCCATCTTTTGAGCCTGTATTAGATGATACCTATGATGCTGCGCCAATTGATTATGCCGGCGTCGTATAAGAAAACATATAATCTATTTTAAGTTGTTTTATAAATGACAGTGATAATTTAAACTGTCATTTATTTCTCTCTATCAACTGGTTATTGATACTAAATTTCCACCTACATTTCCTGTTGTTATACCTCCGCCGGTTAGATAATTTATTCCTTTATACGTTCCCATAATAATTATTAAAAACAATATTCCGAATAATATTGATAAAAAAAACGGATTTGACATAACATTGTTTAAATCAAAAACGGTTTCTGATTTTATATTAACTACCTCGTTTGTTTCATCCTCCGACGAATTAGTTGGTTGACAATCTATATAAATATCATTGCTTGTTGCAGGGGTGCCTTTTGTGGGACCTTTTTCATTGATATACAAACCAGGGCCGCTCTGAAACGCTGTGCCTCCATATGGTTTTATTAATTTTTTTAGTAATTCTAAGTTACTTTGAGAGATATAAATAGCGTTTTGTAAACCAAACGCCAACATATCCGAATTATTAGTTGAATAACTAAAGAATTCCTTTAAAGGGATGAATTCGTTTAATGTAAAATCGGTTATTCCTTGATTTGTGCTTCCTCCTTGATATGGCGCGCCTTTAGATACAGCATTTATGACTTCAGATATTTTTTTAGATGCATTATTTGAGGTTCCATTTATAGTAATTGGAATACATATATATAACGTTTTTCCACCAGTCGTTGGTTGATGAACTATCATCAATTCTGCATCAGCATTTTGGTCATTATATAAATGTAATGATGGGCTATATAAATAGCATGTTGATACATTATAACTTTTATTGTTAAATTTAACTGGCGCGCTGGAGTCTGTATAAGACAATGTTAAATATGTTCCATTATTTGTTGCTATACAACTACTTGTAGGATAATCAAATGAAAAATCGCATTTATATGTACATATTCCTTGTACATTTTGTGGGGATATGTTCATTGAAGTTTTATTACTCATTAATATAACAATATAAATAAAAAATATCCATTTATTTATATAAGAATGAAATTAACTAAAGGAAAATTGTTAAAAATAAGAAATAAAAAGAATCAAAGCGCAAAGAGAATTAAAAAATCTAATACTTATCATAGTAAAAAAACTAAAACATTTAGAAATAAAAAACCCTTAAATTTGCATAACACTAGTTTAAAAAAATATAGAGGTGGGCAGCCAGGTTCTGACCCTAAATTAGTTAATGATGCGATTAATGCGAATGCAAGCGCTAATATTCCTTCTATTGATGCGCCCATTAACAATGACTCTATCGTGGAGCCAGCGCAATCTCTAAAAGAAGATGTTATGTCTGAACCATCATCATTAGGTCAAACACCAACAACACAATCACCCGAAGACTTAGCGTCGCCCGAAGACTTAGCGTCACCCGAGAAGTTATCGCCAGCCGAGAAGTTATCGCCAGCCGAAGACTTAGAGCAACCCGAGAACTTAGAACCCGAAGACCAATCTATTATTGAAAATGATGCTATAAACAATAATCAGCCTCAAGAAAAAGAAGATGAACTTACGAAGGATATTGAACCCGAACCTGCTGTAGCATCTGCGCCTTATTATGAGAATGAACCCGTTGTAGCATCTGCGCCTTATTATGAGAATGAACCCGCTGTAGCATCTGCGCCTATGTCTATAATTGCAGAATCTTTAGAGAATCTAACTGATTACATTGCCGAAAAGATTGCCAACAATGTTGCTAAAAAGATGCTTGCTGGAACCCAACAAAATGGTTTGAATAGAGATTCGTTCAACGCTGTTCAAACCGCAACTGAAATACAAGCAAATGAACAATAATTTTATTTTTTATTTTTATGACAAATAAAACGGACATAAAAATAAAACAACCATAAATATATACTCCAAATATAACATAATGCGGTTCATAATAGTTATAATACCATTTATTTCTACTTTTACTTACTGTATGGAATATAATAAAATAATTAATTTTGGCCAAGTATATGGAAGAACTAAGGATATTGGCAATGGAATAAAAAAAACAATAATAGATGCCACGGTTAAAAGAATAAATATAAATCTAATAACCAACAAATTACATGCTACTACTGATGCTAATTATAAAAAACAATTTGCTAGGTCTAAACTAGCAAGAGGCTCTGCTATTTCTAAAAACTGCAACTCTAGATGTTCTGTAAAAACGCCATGTAATAAACGGTGTCAACTTGCAAGAGATAGATATCAATTAAAACTCGCAAAAACTAAATATAAAAAAGATAATGTTAAAAAATATACATCAACCCAGTTAAATCAACGCCAATATAGTGCCGAGGTTTCAAAAGGAAACTGCAATTCTAGATGTAAAGCAGCAAAGATAAGATATCAGAAAGAGAGAACGCAATATATGAAAACATTTCACAAACCTTGTCAAAATGGTCATATCAAAAACACTGGGACAATTAATGGAAAACCATTAAGCGACCAAGGGAATCCAAGCGGGGATACACCTGGAGATAAAACAACTATAGGTGGTTATGGAGGCGTTGCAAAGGGGCGCCCTCTAGGTGCACCTGGAGCGGGACAAATAAACTGGCCAAATTACGCTAAGTATAATTGGCGCGCAGAGTGCAAAAGTTATTCTAAAATTATTGGCACGACAAAACCTCCTAGTAAAAAACTATATTATATATAAGGTATGTATCTTATTGTATCGCTGTCATAAATAGTTATTTTAAATGCCTGATTATATCCTTCAACATATACAGAGTCTCCATTATATACCTCATCGCATCCATATTCATTAGTGCAACTTCTTCCATTTTTAACAATTGGCAATTTAACACTATTGTTTTGGTCGCTCATAGTATAATACTGCCACTTATTTCGGTTTGTAAATAGCGGGCGCCCCATCAATGGAAGTATTTTTCCTGAGCCATTTAATGGTGTTAACAGCCCCATTTGCCGATAATTAGTATCAACTGCTCCTGGGTTTGTAGAAACGTTAATAGGAATTGTTCCTGGTGGAATATATGATATATTTGGCACTAAATATCTCTCATCACTTAATGGCGGAACATATGGATTCATTAAAACGTCATTGGGTAAGTTCGTATACCCATAATTTGGTCTAGTAAAAAAGCCAAATCCTCCATATCCACCATTATATACTCCATTATATCCACCATTATATCCTCCACCAGGCTGACCAGTAGATGACATATTTTGTTCTTGTTTTATTATAATTTTATTGTTTTTATTATTTATAGGGTCAAGGTTCTTATAAATGAAATAAAATATGACGCATACAATTATTACTAAAAATAACATAGTTGCATTTTCTAGACATATTACGCCTGGCGGGCACTTCTTACTCATTGATATATGTATATATTATATTACAACAAATATAATATATGGTTTGTAATTCACATTAACGCATTCTACGCCGTTTAGTTAAATTGAGTTTTGGTTTGTTTCTTTTATTTTTTCGGTTGGTTTTACCGCCAGTTCGTTTGGTTAAAGGCCTACTAGATAATAATACCATTTCACTTCTATCATAGGATTCATTACCTTCTTCTAAGCCTTCTTCTATATGAAAAATTGTCCCTTGACGTATCATACGACCAATTGCGGAATGGCTTATAGAACTACGGGCACTAATTGTTCCCTCCGTGAGTTCTCTTACTATTGGTATTAAGTCCCTATAACCGTTTGTTATTTGCGTGAATTCAGGGTTTCTAAAATCTATATCAAGCATTCTTCGTAGTTGCGCTATTTCTAAACCACTACTAAGCCATTTATCTGGGAAATCATCACCATAAATAATTTTTAAAAGAGCAAGTGATTGGGGTCTATCTTTTAAAATTAGGTCATAGTAACTCATATTTATTGAATAATCCAAATATACCATAAACATAAGAACTTTTTTAAGTCTATTTAAAATGTCCAGTTCGCTGTTACTGCGAGATATATAAAAATCTGTAATATCATATCCGCGTATTTCAGCAAGGTCTGTTTGGTATGTTCCCGGTATAGGCTGTGTTAATTTTCTACCTGTCGCCTTATTGTATACATCAATAACAAGATTTGACATAAATTCTTTATTACGGCTTTCTAATTGACCGTTTTTGTCTGGGGGGTAAGATAATTCTGGAAATGGAAGTTCCTCCGTAAGATTTACGCTGCTTCCAAAATCAATTAACACACTTCGCGTTTTTGGAATACGAGCATCAACAATGCTTGGCTCATATGGATTGGCTAAAACATTTGAAGTATGACAATCATAATTTAATATCCCAGATTTAATAATAACTATAATATTTTGTGCTAACGCATATAGACCATCTACGTAATATGCGCTTTCTGCCCAGTTTATAGCATTTTCTCTTGTTAATTGGAGTCTAAGGAGTCGGGCGTTTTCTCTTAATACTTCGTCAGATGGCCTTCGCGTTTTGTATAGTTCAACAAACTTTGAATCTACTAATCCCATCGTAATTAACCCTAATGAACATTCTGGTGGAGTATGGTCTCGCAAATATAACAACATTTGTTCAGTTATAGTTTCTGAAGAAGAGATAATAAATAGTTTTTCAAAAAGCATCTTGGTTGCAGCATAATTGAATACAGATAAATCTACAATAGGCGGACAAACCGGTTTTCCGGTCTGCATTAAAGTGTCAATATATATTTTTTGTTGAACCGTAGCCTCTTTTTTCATATTTTTAAAATTATCTACTTCTTTATGAATTAATTTATCATGCGGTTTAAACGGAATTAATTTTATGGATAGATTATCATTAATAACCGAAAACTTAAAAATTAAACTATATATAGGTTTAGTTAAACTAGTTCCATCGTCAGATAATCCAAAAAATTCTGAATTGTTTGGGTCTTCTGGCACATCTAATCTAAATACAAACCCATACTTTGACCAATAGGATATGCCAGTTATAGTTGCGCCAGGGACGTCTATCATTTTGTAAACAGCTTGCCAACTTGTAAGAGAATCATCTTTCTTTCTTAATCCGCCTCTATTTTTGGTTCTTTTGTTATATCTTTTAATGCGTCTCGTCATATATTAAACAAAGAATATATAATCGTTGTATAATATTTTTATTTATTGGTTTTTTAGATTTTTTTCTTAGTTTTCGCCTTTAAATTGCTTTGCCATTTCAGCAATGTTTCCAAAGTTCTTCATATCAAACCCGTTCATTAAACTTTTTGCTTGGTCTAATAAAGGTGTCATGCTTTTCATTGCATTTGCTAATTGTAATTGTTGTTCCATTAACTTTTGCGTATCAGCGGTTAGGTTTTTAATACCATCTCCACCCAATATCTTATTTAAATCGCCATATGCATCCTCTACAGTAGAAGCATAATCTACTCGGTTATTCTTTTTATTATATACTGTCGTAAATGGTTCGTCATTTGCCTTAGGAACCGGATTTCCGTTTTCATCAGTCTCTTTAGAATCTGTCTTAGGAACAACGGCAACACCAGTCTTGCTATCTACTGCGACCTTTTTATCAGACTTCTTGTCAGCCCCTTTAGAGTCCTTTTTGTCGGCGTCTACATTGCTGTCTTCGGGTTTGCTATCGTCCATATTTTCAACACCCTCCCTCATAAATCCAGTAAAGAAAATAGATGTTAACAAGAGGGGTATTCCAAGAATGATTACCATATTTTTATTAAAGTTGCTAACTAAAAATCCTATCAAAATGAATAAAGCTGCGGCTTTATAGTTTCCCATGACTAAATATCCTAAAACATTAGTAACTGCTAAAAAGAAAACAATGTATAGAACATACTTATTCTCTAACAATTTTGTGATAGAACCAGGTAACTTCATTTATATATATATTCCATTAAAAAAATAATAATAACAATAATAATTACAATAATAATTAATTATTATAAAAATAACAATAATAATTAATAATAATGAATGCAAATGAATTGAGAGAAGCACAACTACGCCAGCAAAATAAATTTAATTTAGTTGTATGCGAACTATTCAACCGCTATATACATGGTTACTGCAACGACAGCGACAAATTGGTAAATGGTCATTACCTATGCGTACATATCTCTAAAAACAGAAGTATATTTGATATTCGCGACTATAATAGCGATGATGAAAGCGACAATGAAAATGAAAATGATAATGATAATGAATTATTTCTTTATCTCAATGCAGAAGAAGCGCATATATATGACATAGTTGACCTTTACTCAGCATATTATATAAGTTATGGTCAAAAAATACAGAAGCCTCATAAAACTATTAGAAATTACGATTATATTGTATCAAGAGATACATATATTCAACCCCATATTGGTGAAGTTATATACTTGCCTAGTGGAGAATGTATAACTATAATAAAAACAATTTGGATAAAAATTGTTCAAAGATGTTGGCGAAAGGTTTTTAATATGAAAAAATACGTAATTAAACGACGAATGCAGTTAGAATCATTAAGGTTCAGAGAAGTACATGGTAAATGGCCAAATGATTGTAACTATTTACCATCTATTTATGGAATGTTTTGGAGATAACTCTGACTTAATTACTTGTTGATGCTCTGCGTGTACTAGTTTTTTTGGTGTTCTTATTCTTCTTATAAAAATTTGCAATAAATCCTCCTCGTTGACTCTTCTTTGTCTTTCTACCTTTTCTACCTTTTCTAACCTTTCTTGTCTTTTTGCCGCGTCTTGCCTTGCGTCTTCTAGTTTTTCCACCAAGAAGTTCTTCGCGATCGTTAATTTGCACACCGTTTGCTGCTAATGCCGCATTAAAAATTTCAACGGTCAAATCGGGTCTACTAATAAGAGTGAGTGTGTCAATATATTTCTTTGAAGCAGGCGCTCTTCTACCGCCTAGCGCAGTTATTTTACTCCTAAGCAAATCTTTAAAGTCGCCAAGTGTAATTCTTTTTATTGACCCGGTATCTGCAGTAAGAGATAATTCTGAACGGTCATTAATAACAACTGGAGGAGCAGGCGGAACAACGGGACCACCACCAGGCACGCCACCAGGACCTGGTGGAGGCGGGGGAGGAAAAGCCGGTCTAAGAACAACCCCACCAGGAGGAGGAATAGGAAGACCGCCAGGAATACCACCCGCGACAGCATTTACTTCCTCTTCTAATTGTCTTAGTTCCTCCGCTAACGCTGCACTAGTTGCATCTGCATCTCTAGATAAATTTGCAGCATTTTCCGTATTAACGGTAATTTGTCCATCTATTGCTGTAATTTGCGCTACAATAGCATCTATTTCAGCCCGGCATCTTGCTGCGTCTTCATTGCATTTTCTTAACGCTTCTTGCGCGGCTGTTAAATCAGCAGTTATTCTTTCAACTTCTACTCGTTTTTCTTCAGTTAATCTTTCAATCGCTGCGTCTTTATCAGCATTCTTTGCTACCTCTGCAGCAATTGCTGCGTCTTTTTCTCCAGTTATTCTAGCAATCTCTGCATCTTTTTCTCCAGTTATCCTGGCAATCTCTCCATTTAATCGCTCAATTTCTCTTCCGGCCTCTTCACGGAGACGAGTTAATTCGGCTACTTGTGCTTGTAACTCATTAACCCTGGCTTCTAATGCGTTTTTTTCTTCTACAACAATTCTATTTTGCTCAGTTAAAGACGATATTTGTGCAGTAATTCCCGCTAATTTACCAGTAAGTGTCGCAATAGTCTTTCTCAACTCTTTTATTCTATTTAAAACGTCGCCCTTAAATCCTTCATTAACTCTATTTTTTTCCGTAATAGCGGCGTTTAATTGAGTTAACCTATCTACAAAAGTCGCTATTTTATTTCTTGCATCTTCTGGAATACATGGTTCTTCGGCCATAATGTTATATATAATATAGACATATTAAATATATCATTGATTATTGATTATTTACAATTATTTCATCTAAATTACCCTTAATTTTATCCATTTCGCGTAATATATGCTTCTGTTCTTTTTTAGTGCTATGAATATCCTTCTCAGTTAATTTCCCACTTACCATAATATCCCCTAAATATTGATTTAATAAACTAAACGCCCTAATTTGTTCCTGATTTTGTTTTACAATATAATTATGATATCGTTGATAATCGTTCTTTACGCCTTCTAAAAATTGATTTTGCCCAACAGCCCCCTCTAAACCTTTTCTTTTTTCAAGCAATAACCCTCTTTTTGCTTGTATTTGTTGTTCTATTTGCGTTAAATAATTATCTCTCTCGGCTAAACTTATTTGATATGCTTGCATATTTATATTTATACTTACACTACTAGTGTATTTTATTTTTTTATTTTAAATTTTAATAAAAACTTAATTTTTATTAAAGCTATTATTATAAAAATATAAAATCTTCACTATATATTATTTAGGATGTCTAAGAATATAATTGAGCCTTTACTTGCTCCAGATGATAATAGGTTTGTTATGTTTCCAATTCAAGACCAAGATATATGGAAAATGTATAAAAAACAAGTAGATTGTTTTTGGCGAGCAGAAGAAATTGATTTATCAAAGGACCAAACAAACTGGGATGCTCTTGAAAAAGACGAAAGATATTTCATTTCTATGATTTTGGCTTTTTTTGCCGCAAGTGATGGAATTGTTTTGGAGAACTTGGCAGCAAGATTTATGAATGATGTTCAACTTTCTGAGGCTAGAGCGTTTTACGGTTTTCAAATTGCTATGGAAAATATTCACTCGGAGACCTACTCTCTTTTGATTGAGTCTTACATAAAAAACACAGAAGAAAAGCACAAACTGTTTCATGCTATTGAGAATTTTCCATGCATTAAAAAGAAGTCAGACTGGGCACAAAAATGGATGCATGATAATCGCAGTAGTTTTGCAACAAGACTAGTAGCATTTGCTTGCGTAGAAGGCATCTTTTTTAGTGGTGCATTTTGTAGCATTTACTGGTTAAAGAAACGCGGATTAATGCCCGGACTTACATTTTCTAATGAACTTATTTCTCGCGATGAAGCGCTTCATACAGAATTTGCTGTTCTATTATATAATAAACTTCAAAAGAAAATGCCAAAGTCTAGGATTCATGAAATTATTAAAGAGGCCGTTGATATTGAAATAGAATTTATTTGTGATGCGCTTCCATGCCGATTAATTGGGATGAATTCTACGCTTATGACGCAATATATTCAATTTGTTGCAGATAGATTATGTTTACAACTCGGTTATGATAAGATTTATAATGTAGGTAATCCATTTGATTTTATGGAACTTATCTCATTAGAGTCTAAGACAAATTTCTTTGAAAAGCGAGTGGATAGTTATGCATTAGCAGAAAAAACAAAGGCCGATGATGTCTTTGATTTTAATGCTGCTTTTTAATAGGCGGCAAAATGTTTTTATTAAAATCACTTAAACCCAATCCATAATTATTTTTATAAGAATGCTCTCTGGTTCAAGGACAATTATGCGCAAAATGTCATCAACAACAATGCCGGTTTCTGCTATGGATGTTTTTAAAAACAGTTGTTATCATAAGATTGATTTTAAGATTAGTGAAGAAAGCCCCGTTCAAGAAGCAGTAAATCGTTTTACTGCATTAAAAATATAAAGATTACGTATTTTTAATATATATTATAAATGATAACATGCAATCTAATGGGTGGACTAGGAAACCAATTATTTCAAATATTTGCAACATTATCTTACGCTTTTAATAACAAAGAACCGTTTTGTTTTTTACATACAGAAACCTTAGGTAAACGCATTACTTATTGGAATACTTTTTTATCACATCTTAAAAAATTTACTGTTAATAATTTGCCAAAAATGCATGTTATCCACGAATCTGGGTTTCATTACAATGAATTAACATTTGATTCGCATCATTCAAATATATGCCTTCAGGGTTATTTCCAGAGTTATAAATACTTTGAGAATAATTACGAAACTATATGCAAATTTATTAAATTAGAAGAGCAAAAAACTTTAATAAGAAATAAATATGCTCACGATTATGATACCTTTACTAGCATGCATTTTAGGGTAGGCGATTATAAAAATATACAACAGTGTCACCCCATTATGAGTTACGAGTATTATAATAATTGTATGAAGTATATTATGGAAAAGACTAATAATACCAGGTTGACTATATTTTATTTCTGTGAGAAAGAAGATGATTGTATTGTAGGAGAAACTATAAATAAACTTCAAATAGAACACCCATCTTCAAATTTTATAAAAATAGATTTTGATATAGCAGATTGGGAGCAAGTTTTAATGATGAGTTTATGTAGATATAATATAATTGCAAATAGTTCATTTAGTTGGTTTGGGGCATATTTTAACTCGCACGAAGATAAAATAATATGCTATCCCGAGGTATGGTTTGGGCATGCTTTATCTAATACGCATAACACAAAGGACTTATGTCCAAATACTTGGTCAAAGATTAGTTGTAATTAAGTTAAAAACAAGAGTTTATATTATAAAACTTATAATATAAATGAGTGAGAAACCCGTTCAAGATTATGTTTTACTTATAATGAATTGTATGCGGTATAGAGAGAAGGCCCTTATTCAAAAGGGCGGCTGGTTAAAAACATTACCAGAAGAAATAAAATACTATCATGTTATTGGAAATCCTGAGTTATCCGAGGCTTATATTTTTGATGAAGTAGAGAGAACCCTTTGGGTAAAAACATTGGATGATTATGTTTCCCTTCCTAAAAAGGTTATTGCTGCATTATCCGCAATACGTAATACATTTAAGTTTAAATATATATTTAAAACAGATGATGACCAGATTTTAGAAGACGCTGAATTTTTTAATAGAATTATAGATGAACTTATAAGAAAACCAACTAAAATGAAGGCGCATTATGGTGGGCAATTAGTAGATGTAAAAATCCCATATTTATCTCAGTATTTCACGATTCATCCAGAGTTACCCCAAGATATGATTATACAAAAAACAGAATATTGTAGTGGACGCTTCTACTTTCTCTCTCCAGAAGCAGTTACTAATTTAATATCTAAGAGAGAAAATGTTGAAAAAGAGTATTTAGAAGATTATGCTATTGGTCTAAACTTAAACCCTATATTTAAAAAGGTGATGATTCCGGTACAGAGCGATAAGTATTTCAAGGATATGTGACAAAAATATATTGCTAAAACTATTATTTCTATTTTCAGTGACTACTTCTACATTGTTGAAGCAGTAAACGTCATTCCAGAGACAATAATATCAACTATGTTTTTGTTCTATTGATTTGGCTTTATTAAATTGGCTTTATTAAATTGGCTTTATTAAATTGGCTTTATTAAATTAATTATTTAATAGAAAGAACCTGTTTTGACAAATCAGACACCGAAGGTGGACCTCAGCCTCCTACCATTCTTTTATTTCTTCTAGTGCGATTGTTTTTATTTTTACAACGCATTGACCTACGCCTACGACATTGGACTCTTGTTTTGCGAGACATTATATATAATAGTCAGATAAGAATTTGTTGTTACATACTTTATAACAACAAACAACAACTAATAAATATTATAATAAAGATTATAGTAGTATCTATAATATTGATGAAAGCGTATGGGTTTATTAAAATTATATTTGGAGTAATTGGAATTATAAATATTAACGCATTTGTTAATATTAATAGAATTAGTAATTCGGTTCACAATAAACTAATAACCAAGTCTATAACTGTTTTAAAGTATGAAAATGAAGACCATTTTACGCCAGAAAACAATAACAATAAAAATAACAATAACCCAGTAAAGAAAAAGTTAGATGGAATCATAAGACTTGTTAGACCAAAAAGCATATTACCAACTACATTTTTATGTATAGCGGGTGGATGGATAATGAACCCATCTTTCTATAATTTAATAACTTCCATTAAATTTAATGTTAGTTCTATCTGCACTATTCTAATTCTTATGAGTAGTATGGTTATTAATGATGTATATGACGTAGAAACAGATAAAATAAACAATCCGTTGAGGCCAATTCCATCAGGACAAATTAAAATATATGAGGCTATTATTTTAAACTTACTATTACTAGGAACAGCAGAATATTTAAGTATTCGGTTTCTCTCAACTAATCCACAATTATTAGTAGATTTTGTTATAGTAGTCGTAGGAATATATACATCAATATTAAAGCGAATACCGCTAATTAAAAATGTTTCTTGTGCCGGAATTGTCGCGCTATCTATATTCTTCGCAGGATTAGCATCAAACACAGAAACAGCATTAATCACAGAGAATAAAAACTTTGGGCTACTTGCAATTGCAGTTGATTTAATTTTTTATGGGTCGTTATCTAATGAAATATTACTTGATATTAGAGATTATGACGGAGATAAAGCAAATAAAATATACACTCTGCCAGTAATTTTTGGCAAAGACATAGCATTAATATCAGCAAATATAATTACAAACTTAAATATAATGTCAAATGGTCTAGCATTAATGTATTTAACAAACTTCTATTATGGCGGGTTATTAATTTTATTGTGTTTCCCATTATCATTTAATTTATTTCAACTTAGGAACAAAAATAACAATAATTATTCAAACGAACAAATAATAAAGGTTGTTAATGATACGACAATTCCACTATTCTTTATATTATTATATATGTGCGTTCTGGCTTCTATAAACCATTTTTAACAAATGGATTCTCTGTTATTTTACTCTGGTTATCAGTTTCACTAGACTTTTCATATTTATCTAAATTTAACATAATATGTTTATAATTTGTTCGCCGTTTTTCAATATCGCTATAATCATCGCGTTGAACAACAGTTGGTGGGGTTATTAAAAACCAGTTATCCGTATACTGAAGTTTAGTCCAATATTGGTCAATAGCATATATATGATGGTTCTGTGGCTCTTTCATAAGTTTTTCTACACTGAACTTAATATTATTAAATAACTTATCATAGTATTCTCTCTTTACCAAATATCCAGTAGTTGTTTGGCACCATGAAACCTTGATACTATACTCATTCGGTTTAGTATATTCCTTTATATTATTCCCTGCCAACAAAATTACGTCCCATGACTTAACTGTTGAGAGAAACCCATTTAATTGTTTTTTAAATAATTCCGGGTCTAAAAACTCTATATCATCTTCGCATATTAAAACGTGGCTCCAATTATTTTGCTTAGCAATTGCTAAGCATTTTAAATGACTTAAACTGCAGCCTAATACTCCAAATTTCATTTTAATAGCATCAAACCGTTCAAACGAAGAAAATCCAACGGTTTTTAATTGTTTTTCAACATGTTCTTTTCTATCTACACGATGTTTTAAATTTATATATAATATGCGATTTACGTCACTTATAGAATTAATACTTGTTGCCATAAGAGTGGTTAATAAATATATTTAATAAATAATTTTTATATTACTTAAAACGCATTTAATATAAAAACAACGTATTTTATTATATATTGTAATTAATGAAGATAGGAGTGCTTATTCCATGTACATCAAGATGGCAAGACTGGACGACGTATAAAGATTCTTACTTATATAAGTATACTTTAAAGACTTTTTTAAGAACATACGACAAAGAACATAATTATATATTTTATATTGGAATAGATAAAGGCGACCAAATATACGACAATGAAGACGTAAAAGATAATCTTAAAAGATTTCTCTCTATAATGAAGAACGTTGATATAGAATTCATATATATGGATGGCCTTCCTAAAGGACATTTAACTGTAATGTGGAACCGTTTATTTGAAAAATCATATAAGGATGGGTGTGATTATTTTTTCCAATGTGGTGATGATATGGAGTTTAATACGTCTGGATGGGTTAATGCTTGCATAAATGCTTTATTAAAATCAAAAAATGTTGGCTTAGCAGGACCAATTAATAATAATGTTCGCATATTAACACAGTCGTTTGTATCTAGAAAACATATGCAATTATTCGGATATTATTTTCCACCAGAAATAATAAATTGGTGCTGCGATGATTGGATAAATGAAGTTTATAAAGGCATTAGTTGCTTTTATCCATTGAGAGACCATTTGTGTATTAATGCTGGAGGACCTCCAAGATATATTATTAATAATGATTCATCTATAAACGAAGATAATTTAACTGAAAATACAATAAAGATGAGAGAAGGATGTGCCGAGATTGTTAATAGAGACTTAGATAGAATAAGGCCCAATTTAATACTTGCGTTTATTGAATAACCGTGGGTTTTAATTTAAATATAATAGAATTATTATTATATTTAAAAAAGAAATTATAATGATTTTAACAGAAGATAAAATTATTGATTGGGTTGAATCTCAGGGTGGTCTATTAATAACGCGGCGAACTCTAAATATAAAAGAGTTTGATTTTAATAAATGCTCTGAGAACACATATGTTTGCATAACTGGTTATAATCAAATTATTATTGATTTTTTTACTAATATTATAAATAAGTTTTCAAAGTGCATAATTCTAATTATAATTGAGTCTGACGTCGTAGTTATCAAAGAAGACTGGTTAAATAATTTAAAGTTAAAGCATTGTTTTACGTGGAATAAACCAGTTCATCATTCAAAAATATCAGCATTACCTATCGGATTAAATTATAATCGTCAATATAATGTTATAACTGAATGGTTATCAAATAATTCTGTATTGAATGGGGACACTGTTCAAATTAATAATGAACAGAATAAAAAACTATTATGCATGAATTATTCACCTCAAACAAATCCAGAGCGCTCTAGGATTATTGAAACTGCGAAAAATAAATGGTCTAGTTTTTGCGAGATATTAGATTTTATCCCACCATTAAGTTCAAATTATATTCCGTCTCATATTGAAGGTAAAATTAGGGTAGACATATCTAATCCAAAATGTTATGATGCGTGGATAAAATATAAATTTGTTCTATCGCCGCCAGGAGCAGGTATAGATTGTCATAGAACATGGGAAGCAATTCATGTTGGTTGCATACCAATTGTCTTATCCTCTAATTTAAATGAATTGTATGAAGACTTACCTATATTAATAGTTGAATCGTGGGATGAAATTAATGAAGATTTTTTATTGAATAAATATAATGAAATTACCTGTAACATTATTTCCGGCAAATATAATTATGAGAAGTTAACACACGAATATTGGGTTAATAAAATAAGCGATGTCAAAAACTATAAACAAAAAACACATTTTATAACTTATGGAAATAACCGGTTTGAAAACTCAAAAAGAAGATTACTATTAGAAGCAAAAGAGTTTGGTGAGTTTGCGTCTATTAATGGGTATGGTCCATCAGATTTATCTGAAAAATTCAGAGAAAAGTATAAGGATATTCTCAGCGAATCTAGAGGAGGTGGATATTGGATTTGGCGACCAGTTATACTCCATGAGGCATTAAAGTTTATTAATGAAAATGATATAGTTGTTTACTTGGATGCTGGATGTAAACTTAACAAAAAGGGTAAAACCCGTTTTTACGAATATATAAATATGTTAAATACTTGTAAAAATAACTATGGAATAATGTCTTTTCAAATGTCCGGCAATAATGGTCCGGGTGGGTTAGAGATAGAGAAAAAATGGACTATACGAGAAATATTTGATAACTTCAAAGTTGATGTAGATGGCGATATCGCAAATAGCGGTCAATATCTTGGCGGAATTTTAGTAATGAAGAAGAATGACCACCTGAAAAAGTATATGAATTTATACACGACAACAATATTAACGAAACCATTGCTATGCACTGATTTTTATAACAATCAAAATCAAATTAGCGAATTCCGTGAAAATAGACACGAACAAAGCATAACAAGCGTGTTAAGAAAAATTATGGGTTCCGTCATAATTGATGGTGATGAATCTTGGATGGTTCCTTTTGGTGAAGGCGAATCATTAAAATACCCATTTTGGGCAACTAGAATTAGGTCATAATTTTATTTTTGTTGGCTTTATTATTTGTAGCACTTATTATAGTCTAACATATATGTTCTAAAATCGGTTTTCTTACCTTCAATATCACTATAATCCTCCATCTGAACTACTGAAAGCGGCGTAATTAAAAACCATTTATCGGTTTCCTGTAATTTAATCCAATATTTATCAATCGCATACATTTTTTTATTATCTGGTTCTCTCATTAACTTCTGAATACCTTCTTTATAATTCTGAATTAATGTATCATAATAGTGTTCTTGGACAATATAACCAGTGGTGGTTAAACAATGATGAACCTTTATACTATTCATGCCATTCTTTTCATAAGGCAACATATTGTTTCCAGCAAGTAATAGAACATCCCAATTATTTTGTTTATTTAATCTTAAAAACGATTTAAGTTGAGTTAAAAATAGTATTGGGTTTAAAAAGTGTATATCATCTTCGCATATCAAAACTTGCGGCCATTTATTATCTTTTGCCGTTTGTAAACACTTTAAATGACTCATGCTACATCCCAATGCGCCATTTTGTAATTTAATCGCATTAAATCTTGTTGGCACTTTTATTCCAATTGATAAAAGTTGTTCTTCTACATGTTCTTTTCTATCTATTCTATGCTCTAAATTAATATAAATGACATGGTTAAATACATTTAACTCCGGAATGGCATGTTGATTATTATTTTCCATCGGCAAATAATAATTTATAATAACGAAAAGTATTTAACCTTCTTTTGTCCATACATAAATAAACTCTTTATAATCGTTTTTACTTGATTTTTTTAATAATATGGATTCAATCGCTGAGCCAAACAATGGTTCTAAAACTTTTTTATATATCTTTTCATTAATATTAATAATATATGTTCCTCCGGGTTGTAAATTATCCCATAGTTTTTTAAATATTTCTTTATAAAACTTATTCCATTCATCCGGAGTCTTTTTTTCCATATGCTTATAGATTTCAATGTTTTCATATGGAGGTGAACTAAAAACCATATCATAATTATATTTACTATAGTCTATTGTATTTGAATCTTGAAATAAAAGCGTTATATTTGACTTAGTTTTATCTGAAAAATCCTGAATTAATTTATTATAACACGGTTCTAAATCGCTGTTTAAATCAATTCCAATATAGTTAATATTTTTTATCATTGCTCCAACAAGACGCCCACCAAATCCGCAAAATGGGTCCATTACTGCAATATTTGGTGAATAACGGTTATAAATTTGAAGAGCATTAGTTATTTTAAATGCGTTTATTCTTCCAAAGCATAACCCATAACAATAGTAATACTGTTTTATAACACTATCATTATAACGATTATTATTATTGCAATAAGTCAACAAGGTTTGAATGTATTTTTTTGTTTTATAAAAGTCAATATCATTTACAAAGTTAAAAAAATTAATACCCTTATTGCCAATTGTTTCTATTCTCTCTTCAAAGAAATAATAATCTAATATTTTGCATCCAATTCGGCTTCTTCCATTTAAATTTTCTAGTTTGTCGCTTGATAATGAATGCAGTTCTAGCCAGTCCTTTTTAGCATCCAATGATGAAACGTTGATAAGTTCCTTAATGATTTGACTCTTATCCATTGGACTAAAGAGAGAAAAAGTTATTAAAAATATTTACTTACAATATATTTCGTTGGCGTTAAATGCTATATTAAAAGAAATATATTAAAAGAAATATATTAAAAGAAATATATTAAAAGAAATATATTAAAAATTATTATAATATGTCTGTTTCTATTCCAATCTCAATTGGTGAGTTGTGGGATAAATACTCTATTTTGCTCATTAAAAGAGAGAAAATTAAAAATAAAGAAAAACAAAATATTGTTAAACATGAAATTGAATTATTAGACAGTTTAATGAATAATTATTCATATACTGATAACAAATTTTTTATTAATTTAAAGAGTGTAAATGAAAAATTATGGGAAATAGAAGATAAAATTAGAATAAAAGAAAAAAATCATTCTTTTGATTTAGAGTTTGTTGACTTGGCTAGGTCTGTATATTTTACAAATGATAAAAGGGCTGAAATAAAAAACGCCATAAATAAAACATATAATTCAAATATATGTGAAGTTAAAGAATATGCAAATTATAATAACTGAATTATAATAACTGAATTATAATAACTGAATTAACCTGGGGCTATCTTCGAACTCCACCTAAACCTATATTCGCGCTTGTAGTTGCTTTAGGTCTTGCGCCTATCATATGGGCATATTGTGGGGAAAATATAGTTGTTGGAGTTTTCTGAAATTTATTGTATCTTTTTGCCATTTCTCGTTGTTGTTGAACAAGCATTATTCTCTCATTCGCAATAGGATTATATGGTATATTCTTCCATTCTTCTGGCGCGATGTGGGTTTTAACCGTAGATTCTCGGTCTGGAAATACGACCTTACTAATTGGTTCTCTTAAGTCATACTCATGATATGAATCTGCTTCAAACCGAACCATTGTCATAAATGAAGATACATTAACTATAAATATATGGTTGTTTTCTATTATATATTTATTATCTGCTGGATTTAAGGACTCAGTATCTATTGTAAATAATAATTTATGAATTGTTCTTAACCCATCTTGTCCATTATCAGTTTTCATACGCTGTGGGTCTCTTCTAGAAACAAGTCTAGATACGCCGTCAAACAACTGTAGAATTTCTGGACTGCCAATTGTATAAAAGTTACTACGGTCAATTTGAAGTCCATATGCAAAACACCTTTTTTGTAAGGATGCGTCCTCCATTCCCCATCCCCAATAGTTAGGATAACCATTTATAAGTTCAAAATCAGAGCCTTTCATAACAACTATTCCTCCTAAAGCAGTATCAAACCCATAATAATGTTTTACAACACCCTCTGTAGTTTCATAGTCAAATAATTTATGGAATGGTAATGTATCTACATCATTGAAAATAAAAGAAATCTCTTTATAAGAATCTGGGTATTTCTCTTTTATTGCTAAAAAACCAATATTTTTCATGGCGCCTCTGTTAAAATTTCTAGAGTCACACTGATGCACAAACAAAATCTCATAGTCGTCTTGTCCTTCAAGGATAAATTCCATTTGCTTGCAGAAGAAAAATTTTTGCTGAATTCGGTCTCTATAAGGCACGATAAAAACCCGATTTGGTGCTGGAGAAGGAGTATTGGTAATAGTAAGGTCGGCCATTTAATAATAAAAGTATTTTATTTTTTAGTATTAAATGCAATTTTTTATCATTTTAACCCAATATTGAAGCGTTAGTTTTTCGTATTTAAATTCTCTAGTTTTAAAGTCTTCTATGGTTTTATCCAATAATTCTCTCGTTATTTCAGACCATTCATTAACTATTAACACAGGCAAATCTTCAAACATCTTTTGAAAATTTGGCGCCTTTAATATTGGAATTGCGCCTAAACAAAGTGCTTCCCAAGTACGATGACAATCCATACCATTTCCAAATGGCGATAACACAAATGCGTATTGCATTATATTTTTCCAGGTTTCTGTTCGTTTTGTAAAGTTTTGATTAATATGAAGAAGTTCATTTGGAATCTCTTCAAATGCACTATTTCGTTGTCCAAATCTATCATTTGTTTTTGTAAAATTAACATAGATAATTGGGAGCCTTTTGTAAAATGGTATCATTTGTTGTCTGAAAGTAATTAAAATATCCTCTTGGTGTTTAGGTAAATGGCCCTCTCCCTCGGTTTTCCAATAATGATTTGGATTTCTTGAAATTGTATGATAGTCTAAACCAATTGGCAATTGAATTATTTTTTCATGTCGTTGTATTTGAGTATTTTGAGCGAACCATTTTAATAAATATGGACTGTTAATAAGGGTTGCACTTTCTGAATTTGTAAGTGCTTCTTTTGGAACACACATATCTGAATCACCAGTTAATAATACAAATGTGTTGTTTATTTTTGGTAATATTTGCAAAACAAAAAATTTCAATAAATCGCTGCAAACATATATAGACATTCCGTTAAACATTTTTGATGAGGTTAACATTTTTCCTAAATACCCAACGTCATTATTGCAACTTGACATTGGATTTAAAGAATGAAACGCAGACGATTTTAATAATCCTCTTGAACAAACGAAATAACATAAATTTTCCATATATTTAATGGTATTGTAATTCTATTATTTTATTTTATTTTATTTTATTTTATTTTATTTTATTTTATTTTATAACCGCGAACCAGTTAAAATATTTAAATTTATTTTATATTAAATAAGTATAAACAAGTATAATGGTAAGAATATCAAAAAACACTAAAATACAGATATTTTATGATAGAAAATATATGGCATTTGACCTATTTATTTATTCAGCATATAATGTTTTAAAAAACCTATTTAACGATGTTTGTTTTATAGATAATTTTGATAAGTTAGAAAATAATTCAACGACTGCGTTAATTATGTATATTAATGATTTAGGGAAATATGTCCAAAAATTTGGATTTGCTATTAAAAATAATATACGAATAATTTTTATTCATGCTGATTTTTTATTTAATCATTCAAAATATGACCAATCCGAAATTATAAATTTTGTTAATAATCTCAATAAGAATAAGACGTATATTTGGGATTATAGTTCACAAAATATTTTTTATTATAACCAATTCTATAAAAACATTGACTATTATTTTATGCCATTGCTGTATAATGAATATATTGAAGATTTTTATAATTCTCGGTTAAAAAATGGAAAGATATCATGGGATAAAAAGGACATTGATGTTGTTTTTTTGGGAGATTATTCAGATAGAAGAAAAAAGTTTTTTGAAAGAATAACAATAAAATATAATACATACATTATAACTAATAATGATAATTATGAAGAGATGGTAAACATAATTGAAAGAAGTAAAATATTTGTAAATGTCTTTTCAAAAGACAGTAATAAAGCATTTGATTATTTTAGGTTAGCCTTACTATATTCAAATAAAGTATTTGTAATTACTGAGACACCTAAAGTAGACTTTAAAATAGAAAAAAATTTAATAGAACTTAAAGACATTATAATAACAAGCAACCTTGAAAATATGCATGAAACAATAAACAAATACATGAATTCATCTGAAATTGATATTAATTTAATAACACAGCAAACATATGATTGTTTTAAGAAATATTCATTAAAAGATAGTATCTGCAAATTTTTTGAAAAACATTGATGCAATAAAACATAATTTAATAATGTTATATTATTATATTAATGAGTAATATTGAATTGTTCTATAAAACATGTTCTTTAAAAATGCAGTCAATTTATAAACATAATGAGACTATAAGAAAAAGTAAAACGCGACGAATTATAGACTGTTTCTTGTTTTACAATGAATTTGATATAATAAACTATAGATTAAACGTTTTGAATGATATTGTTGATTATTTTGTTATTATTGAAGCAACCAATACTTTTTCTGGAAAAGACAAACCCCTTTTTTCCAATAATCTTAAAGAATTATTTGAATTACACAAGGATAAAATAATTCATATAGTTGTTGAAGATACGCCGCATAAATATCCAAATATAAATTACGCAAATAAAGAACAATGGGCAAACGAAATACATCAAAGAAATTGTATTAAACGCGGACTAGACAAACTAAATTTGCTTGATGAAGATTTTATTATTATAGCAGACGTTGATGAAATTCCCGACTCAACAACATTACAATTAATTAAAAACAATACTATTCCAGTTTATGTTAATACTTTAGAAATGGATTTATATTATTACAATTTAAATTCTAAACTTACAACTAAATGGCATTCTGTCAAAATAGTTTTATATCGTATATTTAAAGAGGGCAAATTAACATGCGAAGACTATCGAGGTTTTAAGTGTCCAATTATAAAGAATGGTGGTTGGCATTTATCGTATTTTGGAGATAAACATTTTATAAGGAATAAAATTCAACAATTTTCCCATCAAGAATACAACAACGATAGTTTTATAAATTTAGAAAAAATAGAATACCGACTAAAAAACTTTAAAGATTTGTATGATAGGAAAGATGATGGAATTATTAAAGTATTAATAAATGACAATAAATATCTTCCAATAAACTATCAAAAATATTTAAGTAAATTTATAGTAATTTAATAGAGCAAAAATATGCAATAAATATATTTTTATACTATATAAATATGTTTTTAAATATGGGTTTAAAAAAACAACAATTAAATCAAATGTATCTAGAAAAAATACGAAATGACAGAACGAACAAAGTAAATCAAAAAATAAAAGAGCATAATGATAAAATTCGCGCGCATAATCAGAACAAAAAAAAATATTCGTCAGAGTTGGTTGATAAATTAACGTTAATACAAAGTAGTTTAAAAATAGATTATGGAATCTTTCTAGATGAATATCCTGAACAAATGATGGTTGTTAGATATTTTACAGGAAATGAAAAAGTTTTAGAAATTGGCGGCAATATTGGAAGAAACAGTTTAGTTATAGCATCCATTTTAAATAAAAACAATAACAATAACTTTGTTTCGCTTGAATGCGACGAAGAAATTTCAAAACAATTAATTCATAATAAAAATATAAACAATCTGGATTTTTTTGTTGAACCATCCGCCTTATCTAAACGCAATTTAATACAAAAGTCGTGGCAAACTCTTGTATCCGATGAACTGTTAGATGGCTATAAAAAAGTTAATACAATTAACATTGAAAATTTAAAAGAAAAGTATAATATTGATTTTGATACATTGGTTTTAGATTGCGAGGGGGCATTTTATTATATTTTATTAGACATGCCAGAAATATTAAATAATATAAATCTAATAATAATGGAGAATGATTATCTTGTTGAATCTCATAAAAAATATGTAGATAAGCAATTAATTAACAGCGGGTTTAAAATAGATTATATAGAGGGGGGTGGGTGGGGGTATTTCGCTAATAATTTTTTTGAAGTTTGGAAAAAATAAAAACTTTTACTCAATAGCGCTCTTAATATCATTTGCTATATCATTTATGTCTCTATTTAATTGATTGTTATTAAATATAGGACTATTTACAATTTGCAAATATTTATTATCATCTGCAATAATACTAATTATTTTTTTTATAGCATTATTTATCATTATTTCACTTAAATTTGGTATATTGATAAATCTATCTTCATTAAAATAATCAAAAATTTTATCAGACCCCCAGTATATTGGGATTGTTTTTGATAAAAATCCATTAATTATTTTTTCGGTTATATAAGTTTCCTGTTTAGTATTTTCTAAACAAATAACAAACTTATATTGTGAATAAAAATTTAATATAGTGTCCGAGTTATATGCGCCTGGTATTTTTGGAACATTGTTTCTAAAATTTCCAGCGTAATCAATCTTCACTTTTTCTTGTAATTTATCTAAAAAATAATTTCTTTTTTGGCAATTTGAATTTGATATAACTGCGCAAATATTTTTTTTTGGGATGATTTTCCTATCCATAGTATTTTTTAAAATATTTATATAATTATTTGAATATATGTATGGTATGAATAACGGTAAATTTATAGTTTTGATTGATTTATTTGTTATTTTTCCAGTTAAAATAATATCATAATTACTAATTTGATTTACTCTATTGTAATTATTTTTAAAATGGTCAATTAAAATTCGTTGTTGAGACTCCCCGTTAAAAAAAATTGTATATTTCCATTTTTGTTCATTAATATATGTTTTATCCGAAAATACGCTTTCAAATAATATATCACATTCATTTGGATTATTTCCTACTTCAATTGTTTGATTAAACGCTAGTTCAAATAAATTTTTAAAGAATGAAAACTTTATGGGGTCAGTGTTTTCAATAAATCCGCCCCAGAAACCATTAATGAATATTTTCATTTGTATAGTAAAAGAAATAATATTTTTATTTGTTTACCGATAAAAACATTATTATTATTATTCAAATTAAACCTCAAATAAATTAAAAATAAAATATAGTATAGTATAGTATAAAAATGATACCAAAACAAATTTATCAATCTTGGTATACAACAACTCTGCATCCTTCGGTTGAGAAAAAAATTAATGATATGAAGAATATAAATCCTGGTTATAATCATAAAATATATACAGACGCCGAGATAGATTCTTTTATTAATGAAAATTTTCAAGGAGAAATTGCAGATTGTTATAACAAATTAAATATAATAGTAGCAAAGGTTGACTTTTGGAGATATTTAATATTATATAAATATGGAGGAATATATTTAGACATGGATTCTTCTATTAACAAACCATTGGACGAATTAATAAAAGATTCAGATGATGCTATAATAACGGTTGAAAAAAACAAAGACATGTTTGTTCAATGGGCATTAATGTTCAACAAAGAACATCCTATTTTAAAAAAAACAATAGAATTAATAGTTGAAAATATTAAATTTAATAAATATCCTAATAATATTCATAAAACTACGGGACCATCAGTATTTTCAGATGCTATTAATATTATTCATAATGCTTACAATGGACGAAAAGTAAGGCATAATTTAATACACAACAATTTTGATATGACTTTTAAATGTTATAATCGGTCGTATAGATTATACAGTATAGATTATAATGGTTATTTAAGTTTTAAACATGACGCATCAGAATTTTTGTATAATTCAAAAAAACATTGGAGAGAAGAAGAAAAACAAATGGCTTTAATTTTATAACTCAATCTATAAAGACTCGTTTGAAATGATTCATTACCTTTTTAGGGGTATAATCTTTAAACGCGTTCCAATCTTTTTTAGAAATTTCATATTTATTTTCTTTTGTTAAAAACGTTGTTAAAATTGAATATAAATTGTTTTCATTATACCATACGCCTTTTTCTCTTAAAAAATATATATGTGCAACATCTACGTTTGGATTAAGTTTTAAATTTGGCGTTGTTATAATTGGTTTATTTTTACTAGAAAATTCAGCAATAGATAATCCAAACGATTCGCCTATATTTCTAGCATGTAACATTGCATCGCAAGTATTTATAAATTCAACCTTTTTATCTAGGTCAATTGTTCCGTCTATATGGATTATGTTAGGCAAAGATTCGCAAAAAGGTTGCGTATTCATAAATAAAAAATATATTTCAGATTTGTCTTTTGCAACATCATAAACAATTTTATGAACATACTTAATATCAAATGCATCGTAACCACCATATCTTCCATATACAATTGCGTCGTTTGGTATATTTAATTTTCCCCGTAAATTTCTATTATTGTCTGGCAAATTAATCATATGTGGAACTATCGGCAAACTTCTTTTATAACCTTTTATAAATTGAGATATTCCTGAATATACGTTTCCATGGGGTTGGTTACAATGAAACACACAATGAACCACGGTTTTTATAACTTTACTAACTTGACCTTCGTTGTCGCCTGCTTTAATTATATAAAAAATATCACATTTTGTTTTAAGCATTACTTGGTCAACTAATTTAAAATTATTTACACCAATAACAGTAAAATATTTTTTAAACATTTCAATAACGTCTGGTCTATTATCAGGTCTTGTGGTGTTATACATAATGATAGATTCGTTTCCTAAAATTGTTTTATTAAAATAAGCATAGTTGAAAACGCTTACTGTTGTGCCACGTTCATTTAAACAATTATCCCAAAATGCTATTTTTACCATATTGTTTAGTATTCATTGATATTATATTATATATTATAAAACATATAATACAATACCTTAGTAAAAATAAATGCGTATATCAGCGATCTAAAGATGATTTAAATAACCCATTAGAAGTCCCTTGCACTGTTAATGTTGGTTCACTCCAATATATATTAAAGTTATTATTATAGTTAATATGGTTAAGTAAATGGTCTAATGGCATTGTAACAATATAATTTGGGTCATTTAGTTTTTCTAATATTTTTTTGCAACATTTATTTGAAATAATGTACGAATCAGCGCATCTAGTTGAACCATTGACTCCGCCAATATTCTTGTTAATTAAATCAACGCTTTTTTTATAAACGTTTTTTTCAGCGATTAACCTATAACTTGGTATGTGAACTCCGTGTCCTTCTCCAAAGAATAACATGTCCCAATCTGGAGGTAATTCGTTTATATATTTTTCAATTTCATTCTTAAAATTATTGGCTAGTATTACGTCATCTTCAAATATTATAGCATAATCATATTTTTCTGAAATAATCTTATAACATTCAAAATGATGTAATGTTAATGATATTTCGGAATCTTTAAGGTTCTTGAATTTAGACTTATCTTTATCAGTTAATTTATCTTTTCCATAATTTGAAACAAACTGACATTCTAAATTGAATCTATTTAATTGTTGAAGAATATGGCGTTTTCTTTCAAACAGTTTATCATAATGGACGACTAATATTTTCATGTTCTATAATATAATATAATATAATTCAATATAATTCAATATAATATAATTATATTATAAATGAATTGTTGTATATGCGGTCCCGTTAAAAATTGCGGACCTTATTTAAATAAAGTTCTTGAAAATATAGAAAAAATTGGAAATATGTTTAATAATTACACAATAATTATTTATTATGATAAATCTGAAGATGATTCATTGGAAAAATTAATGAAATACAAAAATAAAAATCAACGACTTGAATTGTTTATTAATAACACTCCGGTTTCTTCGTATAGAACACATAATATAGCAAATGCTAGAAATCGCATTTTAGATAGAATAAGAAATAAATATAGCAATTTTGACTATTTTATTATGATGGACTTTGATGATAGATGTGCACTTGATATCAATTTAGACGTAATTAATAAAATGTTGAAGAGGTCTGACTGGGATTCGGTTTCATTTGACCATCCCACAGAGGGTTATTATGATTTTTGGGCATTATCTATAAGGCCGTATGTTCTAAGTTGTCATCATTTTCAAAATAAATTGTTAGGGCTAAATAAAATTATTAATCTTATTAATAGTGCTGATAAAAATAGTTTAATACCTTGCTGGTCAGCATTTAATGGTTTTGCAATATATAGAACTGAAAAATTCTTAAACTGTTTTTATGATGGGCGTTTTAGACATGATTATATTCCAAAGAAGTTAATAGTAGAGAATATTAACTATGCTGGGCCGATTGATAATAGCGTTCAAAAAAACGAAGACTGCGAACATAGGCATTTTCATTTTCAGGCAATATTACAAAATAATGCCAGAATAAGAATTAGCCCCCTTCAAGTTTTTTATTTATAATAAAAACAAATAGTATAAATTAAAAATTCATAATATAAATTAAAAATTCATAATATAAATTAAAAATTCATAATATAAATTAAAAATTCATAATATAAATTAAATAAAAAGAAATAATATAAACACAAATAAATGAAATGTTGTATTTGTGGAGCAGTTAGAAATGTTGAAACTTATTTAAATAGTGTTTTTGCCAATATGGAAAAAATTGGCGGTTTATTTGATGATTACGTTATTATTATTTATTACGACAATTCTAACGATAATACGTTGCAAAAATTAAAAGAGTATCAGATTATAAACCCTAAACTAAACTTCTATGTTAATAAAAAATTTATCAGCGATTTTAGAACTCAACGCATAGCAAATGCTAGAAACGGCTGTTTACAAATGATTCGTGAGAATTATATTGATTATGATATGTTTATTATGATGGATTGCGATGATGTTTGCAGTTCAGATATTAATTTACCTGTTTTAAAAGAATATCTTAATAAAAACTCATGGGATGCATTATCATTTAATAAACCCAATGATTACTATGATATTTGGGCTTTATCTATACGACCATTTATTTTTAGTTATCGGCATTATAGAAATCCAACAACTGTTCTTAAAAATATGAAAGTATATATTAAAGAATTATTGTCAAATGTCCCTAAAAATGGGCTTTTAAAATGCGCGTCAGCATTTAATGGGTTTGCTATTTATAGAACGAACAAATTTGTAAATTGCAATTATGATGGAAGAGTTAGACTTGATTTAATACCAAATAATTACATATATAATAACGTTGTTATAAATGGGCAAAAAATTGAGTTTAAAAAATATGCAGGAACCGAACAAACCTTTAATGAAGACTGCGAACATAGGTCGTTTCATTTAGAAGCAATTAATAAGAATGGAGCGCGCATTCGTATTTCTCCTGAAATTTTATTTGATTAATTATTCATTCAAATTATAGTGTTTATAAAATGTTATATCAAATAAAATTCTTATAATTTCTCTGAAAAAACCAATATCCCCTTTCCTTGGCGGTTTCTAGACTCATTACATTTTCATCCGCTTTTAAAACCCCTATAATATCATCTGATTGTTTTTCATTTAATAAGCGTTTATACTCTGGTTTATTAAAGAGTGCTGATATTACTATTTCCTCTGGAAATATTGATAAAAATGGCGCCCCCAATTCTACCATTAAATAGTAGTCTTTTATAAAATTATTTACTGCTTCATTATTAAAGTTTAACCCAAATACAACAGTTGTAATATAATTAGTGTCACTATTTATAACAGTATCGGTCAAACAATTTAATAAATCTAATGTTTTTTCAAATGCCATCCTGTTATATTGGTTATCTCTATAAATAAAACTCAGTAATAAAGTTGAATTCTCTATTATTTCAAATAATTTGTTTGGATTTTTTATTGCTATGCAAGCAGAGTCAATCCATATTACATTTTCAAATCCCTTCTTTTTTGCTTCTAACATCATAAATATTTTAAAACAATACGGTACGCCTGCATATTTCATCTCCTTTCCCGTAGGGTTTGGAAATCCTCCATTAAATAAATAAAAATGTCCATTAAATCCAACATTTTCTAACGATTCCTTAATACTTTGCGACGCGTTATATCTGCTGTTTTTTTGGTCAGAAACATCTGATAACTCAACTGGGTTATGGTTAATTGGCGTGCAACATACAATACAATTCTTATTATTTCCGCCAGTTCCTATTTTATATAAATTTTTAGTGGGAAAAATATTATTTGAAACATCTATAAGTTTTTGTGTAATACCTCTTGAACACCTTTTTTTAAAATCATTATATTCATAAAAATTGTCTTTTGTAGGGTAAATCTTAGTTAATGCATCATCAACGCTCTTTTCATCTAATAATTTTTGAATTCTAATATAATCTTCATTCGTATATTCATCCTTATCCTCTATATCTATTTTAAAAGGATTAATCATATGATGCTTATCTTTGTTTATTGTATTGTTGATTATTTTTATATTACTTTCTAGACAAAATAATATAAAAATAAAAATAAAAAAATACTTGTAAAAATGTTAATAAACGTTTTACACCTTTTCTCATTTAAAACGCCGATTTAATATATATTATTATATATAATGGTTAAATATATATATTACACCGGCGTTGGAGCAAAAAAAGTGGAAAACATACTGTAGACGAATTTTTAAAAATAATGAATAAAAATTATAATATAGAATGTTCTGAATTCTTACCTGAATTAGATTATAAACCATGTTATGAATATAAAGAAATGAACCGTAAAGCTATAGAATATAATATGAAACATAACAAACCATTATTTGATTATAATAGGAGCAAAAAAACAGAAAAAAAATATAAAAAACTACTAAATAAATGTAATAAATATAAAAAAACAGCAAAAAAAAGAAATTGTAATCTAGATGAATACATTAAATTTAGTGGCGCTGAAACAAAAATTTAGGCATTTGAAATGTTAAAAAGTGTAATAAATTGTAATAGGATTTTGAAACTAACACGAGATGCTCCCGGTATACTTCTTTAAAATAACTGCCGGCACTAAGTCTGTTTTAATCTTTTCTATCTTCTTAAAACACTTATTTATCGTAACCTCGCTTATCTCACTAACATTCTTAACATCCCTTTTTGAAATATTTAAATTACAAATTTGTGCTATGAAATATACTACTCCCGCAGCAATTGAGTGTGGCGTATTTTCAGGCATTAATCCTAATTTCTCTATTTTCATTGAAATAAATTGGCATAACTTTGTCAATTCTGAATTGATATTTAGTTTTGAACAATACCTATCTATAAATGCCTCTGGTTTTGTCTTACAAAATGACGTCTTTTCATTATTCTGCATATCCTTCTCCAAATTATTTATTATCAGTTGTGCGTTCTTGCAACCCTTTGTTGCACTAGTAACATCTAGATGAAATATTGTTGCTATCTCCTTTGCTGTTCTCGGATAATTATTTATCCTACATGAAATATAAATAGATGCTGCCAAAATTCCATCACGATTATCTCCTCTAAATGTCATTTCATATTCCGAAATTTTCTTATGATATCTAACAGCATCATCTATAATTAGTTTTGGTATTCCTGCGTTCTGTGCCATAATTGTTATCCTTTGAAATTCGTCGTATTGCGATTTTTCTTTATATGGCATAGACTGCCACTCAGTATATCGTCTAATTTTTCTCATTTCATATGAGGTTGAGCCACAGCATAACACCTTGCATCCGAATGAGGATTCTTGTAATAGTGGATTAATTGGCATTCCACATCTTGTCGGGTCATTTCCATTATTATCTTCGGCACCATAATACCTCCATTCGGCGCTTTGGTCTACAATGTCTTTATAAATGATACCACATTTTGTATTAATACATGTCAAAAATCCTTCCTCTGAAAATGCTAAATTATAATTACAACGGTCGCATTTTTCTCTATTACCACATGCTCTATATATGCATTCTAAAGGGGGTGATGATTTTGAATCATTATTAACCTCTGTATCAAATATATTCCATAACGCTACTTTATTTATTATTTGTAAGTCTTTTCTTTTTTTACTTTGTTCTTTGCTCATCCTTTGCTTTTCTTATTGACTAGATATTTTTATATCAATTTTATTTTATTTTATTTTATTTTGGTTTGTTTTGTTTTGTTTTGTTTTGTTTTGTTTTGTTTTGTTTTGTTTTGTTTTGTTTTATATTTTGTTTTTATAGTGTATATGGGAAATACTATATCATTATATTCAAATCTTCAATTTGGTGGTGGAGAAAATGATGAAACCCCCGATAATCCTAATGAAAAAAAAGTTATAACCCTTGAAGACTCACTTGATTTTATTGCAACTTATTATATTTTAACAATGGATTTTACTAGTTTAAGCAGATTACATGAACAAAAGTATTGCGAAGAACTTGTGGTTCTAACATCTGATATAATCAATAAGTATTTTAGTGATTTAGAAGTTAAATCATTGGCTAAAAGAATTGACTCTGGGGTAGGAACAGGAACAGGAACAGAAGAAACTGAAAAATTAGTATTCTTTAATAAAAATGATATTGACCATCTAGGTATACCTGATTCTGAAATTAAAAAAGGGTATTGTATTGAAATAGCGAAATTCTATATTAAAATTGCACATGTTTTTTCTGCTATTGTGACAACAATTAACCCTGAGTATATTTATAAGGATGTTTTTGGAAACACTATCAAGCGGTCATTAATGCAAAAATCATCTATACCTGAAAGCGCTGACGTTTCTGTTTCAAAAATTAATCTATGTAGTGAGAGAATAAATGCCCTAAAAGGGTCATCTGATTCTAATGTTCAGATTGGTGGTCAAGAAAAACCCAAGCCTGAATCCGAAGAAGAATCGGAAAAGGATTCGGAAAAGGATTCGGAAAATAATTCAGAACAAGAACCAGAAGTTGAAACTAAACCTAACAATAATGGTGATACAATAATAATTCACCCTGACGTATGTAGCATAAATTTAGATAAAAATGGAGAAAATAACTATCTTGATGAAGAACCGGGTATTAATGAATTAATAGACCTATACTTTGATGGAGAATATGATTTAAATACTGGTAAGTTTATGGGAATGACAACAGAAACTGAAAAACAGTTTTACGACGACCTTAAGAGGTTCTATTTAACATTTACAGATGAAACTGAAATGCCCCCAGAAATAAAAAAATTTAGCGACATTAAATTGCGTAATTATAGTAAAAAAAAGTTTTGCGAAAATGCTGGTAATCAAAGCATTAGTGTAGAGGGTTCATATAAAGATGTGTTGTTTGTTAAATATGCTGATAATTTAAAATCCATGGTTAAATCGGTAAACGTAAAGCAAGATGAATTATTAAAAGTAATAAATAAGATTTTTGTTTTTGTTGATGACCCAGTAACAAATAAAGAGGTAATTCGCGTTAGCCCGGACTTAACGGATTCTGAACTTCAATCTATTATTGTTGAAACCAGAAATCTTATAATTGAATTATATCTTAAATGCGAAAGCGATTTTGTAGAAGGCGTCAAAATTTATGAGGCTATTGTTGAAAGTCAAATTCTTGATACAACTCAGAAGCATATTGAACAGTTGGAGAGAGAAAAGGATAAATTAATTAATCCATATATTCCAAAATAACATAAATCGGATTATTGTTTATTGTTTATTGTTTATTGTTTATTATTTGTTATTTAATAACGAATAATATTAGTTCTAATCATGGCAGTTAATTAGTGCCATTAATTAGATAATGCGCTTATTGGCGGCTGGCAGCAGCAGAGCGGGAAGCGGCAGCGGAGGCCATGCGGGCAGCGGCGGCCGCACGGGAAGCAGCAGCGGAGGCACTGCGGGCAGCGGAGGCGCTGCGGGAAGCAGAGGCGCCGCGGGAAGCAGAGGCCGCACGGGAAGCAGCAGCAGAGGCACTGCGGGCAGCAGAAGCAGCACGGGAAGCGGCGCGGGCAGCAGAGCGGGAAGCCATAGCCTTGGCTTGACCGCCCTTGCGGTGATTGCGACGAGAGTTACGACGAGACTTTGCCATTTATATATATAACTCACAAAAAAATATTTTTTTCAGAGAAAATGAATAAAATATTTTATTTCTTCTAAATATAGTTCAGCATATTTAATTACCAAACAGTATCTGTTGATGGCCAATACATTTTATCGCCCTTTTGAATATTGTATAAACTCCTAAATAATTCTAAACGAGATAATGGAACATTTGCTCTATACTTATCTGGTGGATGTGGGTTTGTTTTTAATTGTGCCTCTATTGCTTCCTTATAAATGTGTTGTCTCTGTTGCATTGCAAAATAAACGTAAAATGCCTGAAATGATAATGACCGTATAGGTATAATATCTTCATTAAAATCTTGAAAATCTCTTAAATATTCCGTACATATTGCCATGGCAGAAATATCTGCTAAATCTTCGCCTATACTTGGCGTAGCATCAAATTTTAAATTATCGTATGATGCAAACTTTTCATATTGCTTAATAATATCATTTTGTATTGCTTTGAATTTGCGTTTATCTTCTTCATTCCACCAATTATGTAAGTTACCATTATGGTCATATTTGCTTCCCATGTCATCTAACGCATGCGACATCTCATGTGCTAAAGTAAACCCGATGTGCGATAAGTTATATTCTATTCCTCTCTCATCTAAATCTACAAATGGTTTCTGTAAATAACCCAACGGAATATAAATAGAATTTTGTGTCGGAGTATACATCGCATTGACTATGTATGCTTGTTGTCCTATTAACTTAAATGCATTCCAACTAATCTGAGGCACATCAACAACGTCTGAACCTTCTAATGAAATATACTTATATGTTCTCCAATTTGTTATTTGTAATAAATTACCCCACGGGTCATCCGATTTATACTCTAATAAGGGGTCTTCCCTCATATTCTTTGGAACTGCTATGTTCAACTTCATTGTTTTTAATTTTAACAACGCATATGCTTTTGTTTTTGGCGATAACCAACTATTTCTTGATATTATTCGTTTAAAAACTGTTATTAAATCTGTGCCCATACTTTGAACATAGTTTACCACCGAATCCTTCTTAAATTTATTAACAAACTCGTTCGTTAAAAATGTATTAAATGTTATAGACATACCAAATACTGGATATAAATCCCATGGAAAGTGGCCCGGTATACCATGTATGTATTTGCCATTAAAGTTATAATGGATATAAACCAATTTCTTATCAAACCGAATCATTTGTCTTAAATAAATGTATATCCAATAACTCTTCCATTTTTGACTCTTCCAATTATCTTTTAATAGCGTACAAATACATTTTAAGTAATTTAAACTATCGCATATGAAAAAATCTGGCACAGTCTTATATCCTAAATATTTTGCAAACTGTTGCCAATTAAAGCCATATTTTTCAAATGCCTCATCAGATTTAACTACATTATAAAAATCTGGAGAATCGTTTTTTATTTTATCGCATCCCATAGCATTTAAAATTTCCTTTTCAACATCATATACGTCCTTACCACTAAGCCCATTTTTCTTTCCTAAACATGCTCTAAATATTAAATCTACATACTGTACATATTTTTGTTGAACGTCCTTTCTATATTCAATAAACTCTGGCGTTTTTCCCGTGTTATCATCTAGATATAATTCAGCATCATAGAGGGATAATTCTGGAAGAGATATATAATTACGAAAAACTTTCGCGTTTTTATCGTCTGCCATTACTTTCCAATGAATTGGGCAACCCCAACGAACCATTTCGTTGTGATTTATATGAGACATATACCGCCATAAATCATCATTTTCAATAAACTCGTTATGCTTTATTGGGACCCTTGAAATATGCTCTCTAGTTGTTTTTGGATTTAAATTAAGTAATGATGTATACATATTTTTTATTAATTTTGCCTTTTTATCGGTGTTATTTTTAATATAATTTTCAATAATAGCAATCAATTCGCGATATACCTTATCCTGCGTTACTCTAAAATCATCTATTTGAACATAATAACGTTGGTCTTTTGGCGCAACAAATGCTTTCTTCTTTGTATCCATAAGCCAAATATAGTTGATGTATGTATAAAAATCTGTTCTTGGTGTTACCTTAGTCGGCGAAAAGGGCTTTTTAAATAGTTCTATTAATTCGTTTTCAACATCTCCTCCTTGAGTAAATACGTCGGATAATCTGTGATGTCCAATTATACCTTCGCGTCTTTTATTTTTTTTATTTCTGTTTTGTTTATGAGTTTTTCTTAATTTAAGTTTTTGAATAGCCTCATATTTATCTTCAAAACTATGAAAGGTAAATTCTTGCTTACAATTCTTTCTAGTTTTATTGTTGTTAGAATGTTTTTTTTTCTTTGATTTGTTATTTGATTTGTTATTTGATTTATTTATTTTATTTGACATATCTATCTATATAATATATAGATAAATATCTTACTAACTAGTTCAACTAAATTTGTTTTCTAACGTACTTAATAACTCATCATTATATACTAAGTTTCCTTGTGGTTTATACGATGATATAGGTGTATATTTCTTTTGATTTTGCGTCTTGGAATTGCTAGATTGATTTGGCTCCTTTATTTTAAACATCATTTCTTCTAATGATTTGGGTTGGTCGCCATTTGTTAACGTTTTTGTATCGTCGCTCCCAACTTGATTTCCATTCTCATCAATAATGACTCCAGTCTTTTTCTTTAATTCATTTCTAACATACGATGGTACAAAATGCTTCCATGAAATCATCAATGTGTTTGGATGGATATACCTAACAGCGAAACCATTCTCTTTTAATTTATCTACTAAGTATGCTACACACGCGCCTTGGTCATATTTTGGAACACCTATCATTATTTCCGGAACAATAAACCAACAAAACTGTTCATCCATTTTTTGTCTCGCAGTTGTTTTAATTCTTACATGTATTCTATTTAATAATTTATTATATAGGGCTAGTTGGTTTAAATCATGTTGCCTCTTTCTCTCATACAACTCATCTATATTTAGTTTCTCAGAAAAGTCTGCTACATTTTCTAATGTAAAAATATTCGCCATTCTTTGTTGTTTACTAATTAATAGGAAAAAATATTTTAATTTTTAGTGCAAAAATATATTAAACCTAATTGTTGTATTTAATATATTATATACTTCTTAAATTATGACTATCAAACATCTTGTTATACCAGGTGGTGGTCCTGTTGGTATAAAAGCGCTAGGTGCATTACAACACCTTGAACAAAATGGATACTGGAATATTAATAATATTAAAACCATTTATGCTACATCTGCTGGGTCAATTATTACCGTTTTATTATGTCTCAAATTTGATTGGGACACTATTAATGATTATATTATAAAACGCCCGTGGAATGAAGCATATCAACTTAACGTCAATCAAATATTTGAAGCATATTCTAAAAAGGGACTATTTGATAAAAACATAGCGGAAATTTTTTATAAACCATTCTTTAATGCAAAAGACATATCCCTGGAAGTGACTATGAGAGAATTTTTTGACCTATGTAATATTGAAATCCATTTATTCTCTCTTGACATCAATCATTTTAAACTAGAAGACATATCATATTTGACTCATCCAGAACTTCCGTTATTAAAAGCAATTCAAATGTCTTCTGCTATTCCAATATTGATTTCTCCTGTATTTATTGATGATAAATGTTACGTAGATGGTGGAGTTGCATGTAATTATCCTATCAATCAATGCATTGCTAATGCTGAAAACATAGATGAAATTTTTGGTATTAAAAATAACTATATTAAAAAGGAAAAAAATATAGTAAAAAACGAATCTACTATATTAGAATATATTATGAACTTTATCAACAGATTAGTAAATAATGTTGCATTAAGGGTTGAACAAACTGCAATTCCTAATGAACTTATTTATGATGCCGACTCAATGAATTGGTCTAATATTCAACTGGCTTTATTTTCAAAAGAAGAACGACAACGGTTACTTGACGGTGGAATTGAATGTGGAAAAGAATATTTATTGACTAAGAATTTTCCCAGTGCTTTAGAAAACGTATAAAAATTACACAACCGTATTTAAAATTTACACAACCGTATTTAAAAATTGGCTTAATGTTGCCTTTGTTGGTTTAGCATCATAATCTATAATTTGATTATCCTTGACTAATTTAATTGTAGGATATCCTTCTATCTTATATGTGTTCATCATATCAGTTACTTCTTGTGATTCTGTTGTGCAATTTACTTCAGTAAATATAATAGTATATCCATTTATTTGTTTTCCATTATATTCGGCCTTTACTTGCTCCCATTCAGGCTTAGCGGTTTTGCAGTGTGGACACCAATCTGTATAAAATAACATTATTTCGGCTTCTTTTCCATTTCCATTATCTTGGCCCTTTGGTATATTCTCTCTATTTGCCTTATACGTAGGATTCAACGCGGTTTGAATATAATTAGTATACGTTAAATAAATTATTACTCCTAAAATTATAACTAATGCTACAATTCCAATTGTTGTCCAGCTTAATGACGAAAAGGCACCCTTTACTCCAGAAAACATTCCTGTTGCGCCACCTACACTAGGATTTAAAGTTGTCATACCTCCAAAACGAACACTTTTACTCATTTTATATATATTAAATAAGAATAAATTACTATGTAAACGAAATAAAGATTATGTGCAAAATTAAGTAATGATATTTAGAAAAGCAGATGGGAGCCTTATTAATTTTAAACGGTGCGAGTTTAAGAACGATGATTTATATTACAAATCAATAACAAATAGTAAGAAGGCGCAGAAAGATACAAAACAAAAAACAGTCCAAGATGCGTTCAATACTAAAGACCGATTTGAAGAAACACCCTATTCAAAGTTGGCTATTAATAAAGTTCTACAAGAATTTGCTTAGTGCCTGGTTTTATTAGTAAAATTTATTATATTTATTAAATGTAAGGATATGACTTTAACAAATAGAAATAAAAGCAAACTTAATACGCATAATAAAACAAAACGGGTTTATACTAAAAAAGAATATTTAAGCGGAGATGGAATGCTTACTACAGTTTGGGGACCAAGTGTTTGGCATTTTCTTCATACAATGAGTTTTAATTATCCGGTGAATCCTACTATTGAAGATAAAAGGTATTATCGCGACTTTGTATTAAGTTTAAAACACGTCTTGCCATGTAAGTATTGTAGAATAAATCTAGTTACTAACTTTAAACAATTGCCTATTAAAACTTGTCATATGAAAAATAGAGAAACTTTTTCACGGTATGTTTATGACCTTCATGAACTAGTAAATAAAATGCTTCATAAGAAATCTAATTTATCATTTTGCGATGTGAGAGAAAGATATGAACATTTTAGGGCTAGATGTACCGATGAAAACCCGCGACTATTTAAGTTTACAAAATTAAACAAAACTATGAAAAATAAAAAGGAAAAAGGATGCACCGAGCCATTATATGGTAAAAAATCTAAATGTATTATTAAAATTGTTCCGCAAGAAGAGCGCGGGTCAACGTTTCAAATGGATAAGAAATGTGTTAAAACCAGAGGGTAATATTATCAAATAAAACAATTTTTAATTGATAATATAATATAATTATTTGCGAGCGCGGGATTTCCTTAATTTTCTTGATTTTCTTGATTTCCTTGATTTTCTAGTTTTTCTTGATTTTCTAGTTTTTTTTTGTAGTCTCTTTTTACCTCCACGGGCAATTCTATCTAATAATGCCGTATAATTTGGGTCTTTTTTCTTATTTTCGTATTCTTGCTTATAATTTATAATAACTTTTCTTGCATCATCCATATTGGTTTGTTCAAACGCAGCGTTGAATCTATTTAACAATTCTGGGTCAGATTTAATTATTTCTCTTAGTTGTTCTGCCTGTTCCTCAAGCATGGTCCATACCGCATCTCCTGACATTTATATTATAATGTTATATTATATTATTTTAAGTTTTTGTTTATTTACATTCCAAATGTTGAGAAATCGCTTAAAACTGGTACTGGCAAATATCCTGGGTTGCCTGCTCCAAAACTTGCCGCTCCACTTTGGCCAGATGTATTCCATGGGTTATAGTTTCCATAAGGATTACTTTTGCGCTGGTTATATGAATTATCATCATATCTATTTTTTTTATTATGGTAGTTTGTGCCATCGTTGTTATCGTTGTTGTCTACAGAGGAACCATAATTCGGCACTTTCTTGCATTCAAATTTAGGCTCAGGGCATCTTGCGCATGCCGGGCAAGGTGGACATTTAGTTTTACTTGTTGTTTGACAATTTGCTGGACATGCTGGGCATACGGGAGGAACTATTTTTGATTTTAATATATACAAGTCTTCTTGTCCCTTTGGTATCATATTTTTTGTTATTCCATCTACGTTTGTATTTGTGTTTGTGTTTGTGTTTGTATTTGTATTTTGTTCGTTAGATAATGACCCGGTAAATGGGAATGAATTATATGAAGTGGAAGTTTTTTGTCCACTATAATCGTACGTGTATGTATTTGTCGGTGTATAAAACGTTGTATCTCCGTTTGATTTTGTTACTTCAATTGCATATTGATTATTTTTACCTTTAAAAAATCTAGCAGAACCTCCATCATTACCATAAAATGTTTTGTTTGCAAATTGCGATATGGCATTTAGGTTAGAATCCGAATTAGTGCTAGAATTTGTATTTGTATTTGTATTTGTATTTGTGTTTGTATTAGAATTCGTGTTAGAATTCGTGTTAGAATTCGTGTTTGTGTTTTTGCTAGTTAATATATACTTCTTAGTAGAGCCCGAACTAGAGGTTTCTGTAATAATATAGTTTCCGCTTGAGTCGGTTGATACTATTGCAGTGCTACCATTTCTTCCATAGAATTTATTTGGCATATAAGACCCATAATAATGATTATAATTATCAAACATATTGTTATACCAATTGTTTCTACGGTTATGCCAATTTTTTCCTCGGTTATCGTCATCGTTGTCATCATCACTGTCATAAGTAACACCTGATGCTAGTCTAACCTTATCAGCATAATCTGTTGCCTTGTTTTCATAACCTTCTTTAACACAATTACCTCCTAAAACAGAACATAATACTAATCCTAATACTAAAATAATAAAAAGAAATAATGCGCCATTTTTAATTAGATTCATTCGTATAATTTATATAGTGAAAAAATTTAATTAAACCTTTTAAAATTTAAAATGATACAAAAACAAAATTGATTTATTTTAATAAGCAAATAATATAATAATAATCTTGCATAAAATATGTCAGAAGATGAAATTGATATCTGCGAGGAAGTCAAAGAAGTTATCAAAAAACCACGTGCTCCCAGAATTAAACCAGAACCGTTATTGAAATTTCACTTACCGGATTTAAATATATTTGAAATAGGAATAGATGAAGTCGGACGAGGTCCACTCTTTGGAAGAGTATATACTGCTGCTGTTGTTTTACCTAAAGATGACGGGTTTGACCATTTTAAAATGAAGGATAGTAAAAAATTTCATTCTAAACAGAAGATACAAGAAGTTTCCGAGTATATTAAAGAAAACGCAATTGCTTGGTCCATTTCATATGAAGATGAAAAAACTATTGATGATATAAATATACTTCAAGCCACTCAAAAATCTATGCATAATTGTATTGCGGGAATTATTAATAAAATAAATAAAGCGCCAGAGAATATCCAATTATTGGTTGATGGTAATTATTTCAACTCTTATTCAACATATAATTCTAAAAAGAAGAAAATAGATGTTTTAAATCATCTTTGTATTGAAGGCGGCGATAATAAATATTCTTCTATTGCTGCAGCATCTATTCTAGCCAAAGTCGCAAGAGATAGTTATATTGAAGAATTATGTAAAGAGCATCCCGAATTAATTGAAAATTATAGTATTGATAGTAATAAAGGATACGGTGCAAAAAAACATTTAGATGGAATTAAAGAACATGGTATAACGCAGTGGCATAGAAAATCATTTGGAATATGTAAAAAGTTTTAGAAAAAAATTGATTCCAATTATACCCAAGAATAAAAGGGAAACATTATCAAAGACATGGCTCAATTCAATCCTAAACAATTTGTATATCATTACCGTAATGGTAAGCCGGCGTATTATTCGTACGACGAGGAATTATATTGCGGAACATTTCCTGAAAACTGGGTGGAAGATTGCTTGGAAGGAACAGGACCTAGGGAATGCGGAAACTGTTCATGTTACGGTTCCTGGAATGGAGTGTTTCTAGGATATTGTGCAAACTGCGCACAATATGTATATAATGGTGAGCGCGGGCGCGGGTTTATTGATATTGGAAAAGAACTCCGTGGCGAAGATGCTGTGGCTGATGCCGAATTTGTGCTAGACGGTCCAAGCGTATTTGATACGTATTTAAAAGAAATTTTACCAGATGATGTTGGTGACAAGGATTTTATGGACTCGGCCCAACTTGTTTATAATTTAAACAATCCGGATACGTTTGAACGCGTTTCTGTCATGTTGAACGAGGCCGACAACGACAACGACAACAACAACGACAACAACAACGACAACAACAACGACAATAACAACGACAACAACAACAATCTCTCATTTGAAGAGAGATATCCAGATATTGACCTTGATGAGGTTAATTCATATTATGATGAATGCCAGCGAAATGAGCCAGATGAGGAAGTTACTTATACGCTTGACTATATTGGTGGTGGGTATGATGGTGGGTACGATTCTTATTAAAATACAAATTACAAAATACAAATTACAATTTTGAATGTTATATTAAATTATAAATTTTTTATTGGATTCTCTACTTATGCAACCTATAAAAAATTGATTATTTTATTTTCAAAATAATCAATATCAACCTACAGAAATGAACTACGACGAACAGATTCATGGAATGCAAATACCTGGGAGTGCTTATTATAAAATTCTTCATATTCCCGAAAACGCTAGACATAATTTCTTAGTTAGTGTAAAACAACTTATGCCAAACTATGAGGAACAGTTTGAATTTTGGAAAGAAGCATGGAAAATTCGTGATATTAATGCAGAGAGTCTTAAAAATGCCGGAGAACGTTTTAGATTCATGAAAGAAAACTGTAGTGGAGACGTTGACCACCATTTATGGGCAGATAGATGGCAACGCATTGACGCAGGGGATTCAAATTATATAAACGCAGAAGATAGAGCAGAACATCTTCACTATTTAAGTAAAGATATTCCAGAACAAAAACCGGTGTCTATTAGGCATCGCATGAAAAAATTTGGATTATTAAAGAATGAGCCAAATTATAACGAATCAGCGCATAAAGAGTTTGAACATAGTGTTCAATTATCAAGGCTGTAAATTGTCATTTTAGGCTGAACACATCTCACAAATATCCGGATCAGAATTATCTACGGTTGATTCATGCTGATTTTTTTCTGGTTCTAAAGTAAACTGTTGTGCCTGGTGTTTTGCTTTTCTGCGCAAATAATAAATGCCAGTTTTTAAACCCTTATTCCATGAGTAGAAGTGCATTGAAGTCAATGTATTATAATTTGGGTCTTCTAACCATAAATTTAAACTTTGACTCTGACAAATAAACGCGCCTCTATCAGCCGACATATCAATTAAATGCTTCATTGGCATTTCCCAAACAATTTTATATTTGTTTCGGATATGTTCTGGTATCATTGTCAATTGTTGAATGCTACCTTTATTCGCAATAATATTATTCTTAATCTTATCATTCCAAATTCCTAATTCTATCAATTCTCTCATTAAATAACTATTTGCAACTACAAATTCACCAGCAAGGGTCCGCCTACTATAAATATTGCTAGTTAATGGTTCAAAACATTCATTGAATCCTAGAATTTGCGACGTGCTTGCTGTTGGCATTGGCGCAAGAAGAAGTGAATTTCGGAGTCCATGCTGCATAATAGATTGTTTTAGAGCACTCCAATCATATCTATCGGATGGTTCAACATTCCACATATCAAATTGCAAAATGCCTTGACTTGCAGGAGACCCGTCAAATGACATATATGCTCCACGATGTTCTAAACTAAGAGTATACTTGTAAGATAAATCACTAACTAGTCGGGTGGTTTCGGCAGAATTTCCAGCGGCCTGTTGGGCTTCATTATAATCGGTCTTTATCTTTAATGCAATCTCATTACTACGCTCTAGAGCAGCATGATACATGGTTTCAAATATAAACTTATTTATAGTTTTTGCTTCTTCACTATGAAATGCAATATCCATCAAAATAAATGTATCAGCAAGACCTTGAATGCCAATTCCAATTGGTCTGTGAAGCATGTTGCTTCGCTTCGTTTTCTCTGTTGGATAAAAATTAATATCAATAACCCGGTTCAAGTTACCAGTTACAACCTTGGTTACTTTATGAAGTTTATCATAATCAAACTGTTTTGTTAATGGGTTTACAAATGTTGGAAGGGCAATAGATGCTAGGTTACAAACCGCCGTTTCCTTGTCGTCTGAATACTGAACTACCTCCGTGCATTGTGAAGTTATTATCCCATTAAAAATTCCTGCATGTTTTTTTTGTTCATTAAAACAATACGTGTCGTCTATTCTTCCAGTTCTTATAATTTTACTAATTTTAACAAATTGGCTAGCGTTTCTATTTGGCATTGAATCATTTATTTTTAATCTTTTAGGAGAAAATCCATATTCTTTCAATTTTTGCAAATCAAAGGACGTTATTAATAATCTATATAGTTGTTGACAATAATAATCTTTCATAACTCTGTTTGAATCTGGCAATTTTCTAAAACCTTCTTTATTAGATTTATTAATTTTACTTTGAATTCCACAGGTGTTTAACATAAATTTAATTTTTATTAGAAAATCCTTATTAATACACGCAATTTGAAGTTGTTGATTATCACCATTGTTTGAAATAGTTCCATCGGCGTCACAATAACCAGCCAACCATTCTAGTTTATTCTTTAAATTCCCATTTACGGGGACGTCAAATTTTTCATTAATATCTAATGGTAAACATACATTTAATCTACCAGTTGCGTCTTCATTACCCACAGTCCTATAGTCCAAATATTGTAATAAATTCTTTTTTTCTCCATAAAGCGCGACCATTGGTTTTTTTTCTAACGACATTCCATTGCATTCATAATTTGTTTCTTCTGTTTGAATTGGAAATACATTATTATCATTTTCAAAATCTATGTGCCTTTTACAATATGAATGATTTAATAGTGCTGAGTATTTACATTTTCTGGGTGTTTCGCTGTTATTACTATATGTTCCGTCTCCGCAAAAAAATCCATGTGTATAAGAATATTTAAAATTATCAGTTCCTTCAATAACCGGATACTCGCATTTAATTATTTTATCACCTTCTTTTAAATTTTGTGCTTCAACTACCTTTATATTTTTGTTAACATTTAACTTATTATTACTAGAATATTTATTTTGAATGTAAAATTTATGATATGGCGTACAATCTAACGTGCACCCATCGCTCGTTTCTACTCTTAATAATTCTTGATTTTCTCCCGTTTTACATATTATTACCTCACTAAATTCGTCTCCGTTCCATACATTTACTGCGTGACCATTCAATGATTTAATCTCACAATAACCCTTATCTGTTAATATTTGTGTTTCTGGTGCAACACACAAATTACTGCTCTTTATGGTCCCAAGATTTTTCTGGTTTGATTTTGTATTACATGCATCTTTATAAAGTAAGTAAGGCGTGCCAGTCTCCATCTGAGCGTCCAAAATTTTAAACCATAAATCCCTTGCGTTTACCGTCTTTCTTATTTTTCCGGTTTCCTCATATTTGTCATAAAGTTCTTTGAATTTGGACCCATAAACTTCGGATAATCCAGGACATTCATGAGGACAAAACATAGACCACTTTCCATTCTCCTTGACGCGCTCCATAAACAAATCAGGAATCCATAATGCATAAAATAAATCGCGACCCTTCATCTCTTCATCGCCGTGGTTCTTTTTCATTTCTAAGAAGTCTTCAATATCTGGGTGCCACGGTTCTAAGTAAATAGCGAATGAACCATTTCTCTTACCGCCTTGATTAATAAAGCGGGCAGTATCATTGAAAACCTTCAACATGGGCACAATTCCAGTTGACTTGCCATTTGTTCCGCGAATAAGTGAATTGCTGCCGCGAACATTGTGAATATGTAGCCCAATTCCGCCCGCCCATTTGGATATATTTGCGCAGTCCTTAAGAGTATTATAAATACCATCCAAACTGTCGTCTTCCATCGCAATCAAAAAACATGAACTTAATTGTGGCCTAGGTGTACCCGCATTAAACAGTGTTGGCGTCGCGTGCGTAAAATACTTTTGAGACATTAAATCATACGTCTCTTTTACTGCATCCATGTTATTCCCATGAAGACCAATTGCAACACGCATCCACATATGCTGAGGTCGCTCTAGAATTTTGTCTCCAACTTTGAACAAGTAAGCGCGCTCTAATGTCTTGAATCCGAAATAATCAATCAAATAATCTCTTGAGAAATCAAGCATAGGTTCAATATAAGCGGACATCTCATTAGAAATAGTGTATAACTCGTTACTTACGAGAGGGCTATGATTACCATGCACGTCTTTAAAATTATACAACTCATTAATTATTTCGCAAAAACATGATATTGTATTCTTTTGATGGTTTGAAACTACAATACGTCCTGCTAAGACGCCATAGTCTGGATGTTGCGTTGCCATCACGGCACATTGTTCGGCAGTTAATTCGTCAATCTTTGTAGTTGGTATAGTATCATATAACTGGTCAATTACTTTCATAACTAATGAGGAATAATTAATTTGAATATTTGCCTCTTGCCCAAGTTTTTTAACTCTATTAAGAATTTTATCAAACGATATGTCCTCTAACTCACCATTACGTTTTGTAACGCGCATTTCTGTTTGATTACCGCCCATTTGCTAATATATTATGTAAAGCAAATTTTAAGCCAATTCGCTTTAAATATTTATAATGCCAGAAAAATAAAAATAAAAATAATATATAAAATATATAAATGAGTTTTATGAATATTTTTAATCAAATCAAAAATAATAAGGGTATTGTTTTTCTTTTTACTATGTTATTGTTTATAGTAGGGTTGTCGTTCTTTTTGAATGTTCGCACTTTTGAGGGGTTTAGTGGTTATAATTTAGCAAATCCAGGAAAATATCCTAACTCTGAGACGGAGCCATTGTTGAAGGACAGTTATAAACTTACTGGAAAAAAGGATGTTAGCGAAAAAAGTTATAGCGATGTCTGGTGGCATTATCCAATATTTGGCGTTGGTTCTTATGCGCAAATTACAAATAATTTAAAATATAGACGCAATCCCGACGAAGGAACCTGTATAAGAGCGGATTTTTGCGGCGCGTTATATGAAGATAAACACGTAACCGGTAATATTTCAAAACCATTACCTCCTGCGCCATTCGTCTCTGCTAATTCTGTTCGCGTAAATTATTATACTACAAATTCTAATCTAATACCCGGACAACCACTTGGTCCAGAATTGCAAGCATTTTAATAATCCACCCCGCTATATGCACTTATATTGCGTTTTATACGTTATTCGTTATGCGTTATGCGTTATGCGTTATGCGTTATGTCATTTGAATAAATTATACAAATGACAAAACAATTACTTTGAATCTTTATCAATAATTACTTCTTTTGTAACGTTTTTTATAATTTTATTATAATTCTTTTCATCTTCTTCATCATTCACCCCTCCACTAGCGTTAATAATTATGTTATGGTATTCCATATGTTTTTTAGATTCATAGTCATCTGAATCAGGGTTTTCTTCTTTCCAATTATTAATCTGTTTAAAATTTTTAGCAGCAATATGTCGGATTGCTGTCTTCATTTTTTCTTTCTCTTGATTATCTTTTTCCCATGCATCTTTATCCTTAACATATAAAACTTCTCTCTTAAAATCGCAACAATGAATTGGCCTCTTAGAGACATCTAACTCTTTTAGTCCTCTAATAAATATTTTTGATATTCCTTCACTATACCCAACCCTCCCAACCATATCTAAATCAGAAATTTTTAATTGAAGTTGATTAATAAAATCGGTTATATTCAACGCGTCTTTACATTGCTCATTTAAGAAAAACTGAAGATTAAAGGTATTTGTATTATTTATAGTTTTTCCTTCTTTTGCAATTTCTAGTATTTTTTCATGTAGTTTTTGATTCACCTTATTCTGTTCAATAATAAGTTCTTTAAATTCTTGATTTTGATTTAATAAAATAGATACTAAATCGGGTTGTATAAAACCAGACGTTTTACAAGTTGATTCTTCTAAAATTTGATTCGGTTCGTCACCCGATAAACATTTCTTTCTATGACGCCATAAACCAGTGCGGTCACTATACTCCCTTCCACAACCAGAGCATTCATGCATTTGAATTGTGTTTTTATTGGTTGGTTTTTGCCGATTTTCTGTTTCTGTTGCTTCTGTTGCTTTTTTGTGTTTTGCTGTCAATAGATGGCGACTCCAATCGCCTTTTTTACAGCATGTAAAGTCACAATTTTTGCATATAAATTTTTGGGCATTTTTTGATGTAAAGGATGTCATCAAATGTTGCTTAAATTAGCAACAGAAAAAACATCTAAATCCTTTTTCCAAAAAATGTCCAAAAATTTATCGTAACAAATGTCGCGTTATTTTTTCTGTGAATCAGACCATAATGCTCTAAAACGGAAATTTTAGAGGGGGTTTCCAGGAAATCCTTTGCCTATTCGATTTTTGGACATTTTTTTTGTCCAATTTTGAATTTCTCGAACACTTTTGGACTTCGAAAACTTGCCATTTTCTTCCCTTACTGAGAATATATTTTTAAAAATATTATTATTATGAATTGGCTAGGTTTCTCAATAATAGGCGAAAAATCCGACGAACTAGTTGGCTGCATAAGAAACAATTAGTGAAAATATAACTTAAAGAGTCTGTTTTGTTTCATCCATAGATTCTGTTCTTATTTTAAAGAATGGACCATCTATTATTGAATTAGACCTACTAGATTTTCCGCTGTTGTTGAGAGAAACCTTGCCGCTGATTTTATCCAGTGTTAAAAGACAATTAGTCTCTTCAAGTGGGGGCTCTTTCTTTGAGCGCCTTGCTGGGGCTCTATGCTCACATCCGGTTTGCCGCTCTTTTAATATTATTTCCCATGTTTCTTGAAGAGTTATTATATTATCCTTAAACCACTTTTTGTTTCTTAAAACCAGAACACAACTGATTTCTGTTAAACGCCAATAAATATTTTTTATCCACGTCATCCCTTTTGACACATACTCTGCCATTTGTTCTGGCTCCCAATTTGTTTCAAACTCTTCAAACGACATGTCTAATGGTTTATATATATACTTTGGTTTGCCCTCTATTGTTGAAAAATACATAATGATGCCCTTCAATTCGTCCTTTTGGGACTTTAAAAAATCGCCGTCTTCCATAAATTCTGAGTAATTTGGATATTCATTAAACCGTGTCTCTAGAAAATCACATTCATTTAAATCACACGTCTCCATCTGTAACTGCATTTGAATCCAATACTCCTTCTTAGGTATTCCATCAATATCACGATTTACTATATTTTTTATCTCAAGCATTCTACCATATCTTGGTAATGTCGGGTCGCTCATAATACCATCAGGAGATGCTCCTAAAAATTTATATATATCGTGCTGAATACATCCATACTCGGACACATATGTTGAAAACGTTTTTTCATAATACATAATAGAAACCGGCTCGTATTTTTGCCCCCAATGCATAGGTGTATCTGTATTAACTAATTCAAATTTTACTTCTTCTTGGTCGTCTTGTTCGTTATATATTAATGGTTGACACTTTTCATAAATTATCTGGTTTCTAGTGCTTTCGTTTTCAAATACTTTATATGCATTACTAGCAGTAATTAACTTATGTCGGGTTTCATACCACTCTTTTGTCCGTTGCGTAGACTGTGGCACGTTTCCTAGTTTTATTAATCTCTCTGTTATGCGTTCTTCTTCATTATTAGATAGTTTTTTTTCAAACGTATCACTATGTGAACGCCTCGGAATAATTTGCTGATAGAACATATCTGAGGCAATATCAATTAAATCCTCTAGTTCTTCTTCTATGTCTGAATTAGTTTGAAAGAAATTATCATAATTCATAAACATTACTTCTTTTATACTTTCAAGCATTGCTTCATGAAAATCTGGCTCGGCCACTGCGGTTGGATTTTCATCTATATAATCAGACATCAGTTGAACGCATGTATCTATAATTTCTGCTTCTTCTTCCGATGAAAATATATTATCATTAATACTCTCATCTGGTTGTATATCATCTAATATGTCTTCAAGGTCTTCCAAATCTTCTAACAACATAATATATCTCTTATATATTATGTTGATAACTGTTTATACTATTATAAATTATAGATTATCGTTATCCGAATCCGAGTTATCGGTTGGTTTTGTGTTCTTTATTGTGCCTTTTGTTGCCCTTTTGGGCGGTAGACTTTTTAAAGTAGAAACTCGCTGTTTATCCAAATTTTTAAGAGTAAAATGCGTAGTTGTTTTATTAAATACTAATGCAGGTATATCTTTAATTTCGCCAGTTAATTTATCATATTCAACATCTTTAACTCGTTGTAGTTTTTTTCTATCTAAACAGTCTCTTAAAAATACGCGCAACGCACTATCTTCGTCTTTTGATAGTTCGTTCTTTGAACTATACGAATCCGCAAAAAACATTGCTTTTTTTATTTTCATTGTTTTATCTAATTTACACCATGGTTCGCTTTGATTACTATTTTTATCATCCTCTAAAAACTTTTCAAGATTAGTTAAATCGCTAGATGATTTGGTTTCGGCGGCCATCTTACCGCTTAGTAACATAGTTTTATACTTAATATTTTTTAATTCAATGCATTCGTCTTTTTCCGCGGCCATATAATATACTATATCGTTTTAAGTTTAATTCACTTTTCAATATATAGATATTATTTCATTCACTTCTCTATAATTCAATTGTAAACTATAATAAAAATATTGTATTGACTATAGATATAATGAATGATAAACTAGTAGAGATAACCGGAACTAATAATAGATATCAAATAAAAAAACTAAAAAAAGAATCCAATGCTCCAAAGTTAAGAAAGGCGTCTGAAAAATTGGGTCTCTCTTCGGAGTTTTTTTTAATAGAAAAACAATCTGAAATTATAGACATTCTTTATAATAATACTGTTATTACTGAAACGCCAGTATTGTTGTCGCAGTTAGACGCAAAACTCAGTGGATATAAACACCAGGATTTATTGAAAAAGAGGTACGACGAGGTCGCATTCATAAAAATAACTGAAGTGATTGCTATGTTATTCAACTGCGAATTAAAATGTCATTATTGCAATGAAAAAACCTTTATATTATATGACCTAGCGAGAGAAACCAAACAATGGACTCTTGATAGAATCAATAACGATTTGGGACATAACTCAGATAACGTACTAATATCTTGTTTGGAATGTAATTTAAAACGTAGAAGAACTGGTAAGGATGCTTTTTTATTTACTAAACAATTAAATATTATTAAGAGTTAAACTTACTACATTATAATATCAAATAAATATTATAATGGAATCTTCAACTAACAAAAAGCAAGTAAAATTTAGTAATTGGATAGAATGGAAATGGACGCAAGGAGAGAAATATGAGAAATCTCCGAGGAACTCTGCGAGGAATAAACAACAATTAAATGAGTTAATTAATTATGACGACGAAGAACCTGGAAAAATGTCAAAACTTGCATTTCAACAAGCCTTATTATCCGAGAATGATATATGGAGTTTAGAAGAACAACAAGTATTTGTTAATCCAGAGAAGCCAGCAAATAAGAGGGAGGATACTTATAATAGAATGGCGGAGAGAGAAATGGTCGCTCAAATAGGAATGAGTCCATTTATTCAGCGAAATTATCTTGAAGACGTAATGGTTCAAGAAAATTTTTTAAAACCTATTTGTACTTCATTAGAAAGAGAGAAAACAATTAATTAAGACCATGTGCGCCCATCGCCCTTTGGGCAAAAAACCTCGCGGGGAAGAAATTTGCACGCATCTTTATATAAAGCATACCCAATTAGCCCCAATGCATATGGACCTAATACAATTATCCAAGAAAGCGTTTTATAACCTTTTGAACATAAGTAATTTAATACCCATATAAAAATTATTACGAGAATAATGCCAATCACATTAACAAAAATCGGGGCGCGTTCTCCTAAAATAAAATTAACTCTGATAAAGTCAAATATTGTAATAATCAACGCAACTAACGCAGGAGCACATAAATTCATAAGGTTCATTTATATATATTATATTATATTATTTTTGTTTCTAGTTTTAGTTTTATTTTATCTAAATCTATGAAAAATAAAATAAAGGAAAACAAAATAAAATAATATTTAATGGCTAGGGATTCTTGTTATTTAATAACCACCCTGTTGCTTCTGTTGCCCGGAAGGCATTGATGTCTTCCCAACAGATTTGACAATCTCCATTGTCATGGCAAATGCACCAAGCATAAGTAAAAATGGTAATAAAACTAAGAACCAAGAAATGCTGGTGTAACCCTTAGAGCATAAGAAGTTCAAGAACCAGGTCCAGGCAGCAACAAAGATAACATTAACCAAAAGAGATAAAAGTTGAAACTTTTGGAAAACACCGACGACAACGCTAATAGCCGCAAAAACTAAGTATAACATGGCAGGAGTGCAAAGTTTTGACAAATCCATTATATTATATATAAATGAAAGATTATTATTTTTATTCGGCGTAATATAAGTTTTTTATATAAATAAGAATTTAAAAACACAGTAACGTATTTAATTATTAAATGTCATCTGGTAGTTATATAACGCAAAACGATTTATTATTGAATAATTTAATGGATTTTTATAAGGATGAAAACAATCTTGACAATATGCTAAAAATAATAACGGGAGAGTCAAAAATTTCATTAAGAATTGTTGATTGGTTTGCAACAAATTATGCAAAAAAATATTACACTTTATATACATTTGAAGACGTGCATGGAATTGATAGACGATTTAAGGTCTACGTAGATTATAAATTAAAATTAAAGGCTTATAGCAAAAAAAGATTTGACCCATTCTGTCGTTGGGACAGAATAAGTATTCCTTATAAGGGTGGGTCTCACATTGAGACCACTATAGGACAATTAAATTTCTTTAAATGGACGCTTGAAAATAAAGTAATTCAATATATTGAAGATAATTATGATGCTATTGAAAAAGACATGAATAATAGAAATAGCACAAGTAAGCGTAAGGAACAGATTGTTGAAAATTCTAATAGTAAAACTAGAAAGAAGAGAGAAGAATTATCAGTTTCTGCCACAAAAAGCATCAAAAAGGAAAAAGTAGAAATTGTTGTAAATTTTAATTAATTAATTAATTAATAAATTAATGCTAAACAGGAATGCTTGTAAGCCGAAACCAATTGCCATCGTGTTTATTATATTTTTTATCTGGATTAATGAGAACGAGTAACATTCTCATTAATTTATATGCGCCTTTTGGGCAAGAATTTTTGAATAAATGGAATATATATTTTATACGCGTTTCTATATGCTTTTTTTTATTATACACAGTCCATTCTGGATTCCATGATAGATGGTCTTCTGGATTATAAATATATTTTTGTTTTTCCTCTTCAGATAGAAACGATAAGTACTCGGATGTAAAACAAATATTCATTAGAAATGATTTTATGGTACTTGGTGTCATATTTTTGAATAATTTAAATGGTTTTCTCTCTTCAATAAGGGTGTTCCTTACTTCATATGGAATATAACTTTCAATTATATCTACTAGTTCTAGTGGTAATCCATTCAACTTATTCAAGTCAAAACTAATAGCCGATAGTTTATTAGCCTTTATAATAACACACTGTTCCTTTTTCATTTCTTTTATTTCATCATTCATAATATCTATTTTAGTTTGTAAATAAACTTTGTGTTTTAATATTTGATATTTATAAAATAAATTTTTCATATTTTTATAAGCAGGTTTTAATTCCTTATCCATCGCGGCAATTTCAGTCTTTTTAATTTCAAAAAAATCCACTAGTTCATCATACGAGCCAGCAAAGTTTATAGTGGCAGTTTTTTTCTTTCTTAATGATTGAAGCAACCTTTTAGATTTTACGTATTCATCGTATATGGTTTTAAGACATTCTTTATTCTTTTCTCGTTGTTGTTTTAGAGTTAAACGTTTTCCAGGCATGGTTCTTAAACAATAACGACCGGATTTTAAATAATCAATTTTTTATTAATAACGCGTTCAACGATGGAAGTACAATACCATAATTAAAATTACAAATCATATCTATATTTTTGTATCATTTTTGTATCATTTTTCTTTTTGGTTGGCGTAATATCCGGTTTTTTCATTATTTTTTAATTCTATTTTTTCTAATGCGTACTGACCACACGGACCACAATGGTCTTCATTTGATAAATCTATTTTGTTGTTCATTTGCGTATTACAATTTTCTATTCTCCATCTACCAACAGGTTTTGGCAATTCTTTTGGAAGAAACTTTTTAATAATACTCGTTATGTATTTCATAATATATAACATTTGGATTTATATTTAAGTTTCAATTGTTGAGAGTTATAAAATCAATAGTAAGATAAACAATATTATAATTTGAATATAAATATAAAGAAATAATCAAATAATGGGGAATTCTCAGTCTATGCAAAAAATAAATTTTGAAGATATGCAGACTGCTTATAAAAATCCAGAATTATATTTATTAATTAATACTCTTTCTGAATCAGAACAAGATTGTCTAATATTAAATACCACTCCTGCTATTAAAGAAGAGCAACTTTTAAATCATCATATGTATTCCAGCAAACGAATTAGAATTATTATATATGGCCGTAATTCAAACGATGAAAAAATATATAATAAATACGACCAACTTATGAAATTAGGATTTTTAAATGTATTTATTTATGTTGGCGGTATATTTGAATGGTTAATGTTACAAGACATTTATGGATATGAAGAATTTCCAACTACTCGGCGACAATTAGACTTTTTAAAATATAAACCATCTTCAAGGTTAAACATTTCATTAATAGAAAATTAATAACGCTTATATTATTATTGTATTATTATTGTATTATTGTTATATTTTTAATAAGCCTTGATTGCTTAATGCGTCAGCGCGTTTATTATCATTTCTATACACATGAATAAATTCAACATTGTCAACCAATTTTTCTAATTCCTTTGCTGTTTTATATAGTTCAACCAAGTTTTCAGAATTAACTTTATATTCTCCAAGCATTTGCTTTATTACAAGAAGACTATCGCCTTTTATAGTTATATTATTAATTCCAAGGGTTATTGCTTTTTTAAGACCAATAATAAGCCCAGTATATTCGGCTATATTATTGGTTATTTTTTTGCCAACGAATATGCAGTCAGCCCATATTTCTAGGCCGTCTTTATAAATAACGGCTCCGGCGCCACCTGCACCAGGATTTCCCTTACAGCATCCATCAAAGTATAATATATAACTACTTTCAGGCGCATATTTATCAGATACTATATTGTTATTATTGTTGTTATTTGTAAAAGGTAATTTTATTCCTGGTTAAAACATACAATATGCGTTTATATTATACCTTAAGCGTTTTATATATCAATTTTAATATAATAGAATAATTTTATCAGTAAATTAATAAATTAATAAAATAAAATAATATATAAATTATGAAACTTAAAGAAATTGGTTTACTAATTTCTCTCTTTGTAAAATTAGGAACATCTGATACTGAATGTCAAATTGTTCCTACGCAGCCAACGAACCGTTTAATTCCTGATAGTTCTACGTTTAAAATTATGCAATATAACGTAGAATGGTTTTTTATTGATTATTTTGCAGCATCAAATTGTCCAGGTGATGGGTGCAGTTGGAAAAATGTTAGCGAGGCTACAATTCATTTAGATACTGTTTCAAAAGTTGTCGCTGAATTGAACCCCGATATAGTAAATTTTTGTGAGGTAGAAGGGTGCGATGAACTGAACGCGCTAGTATCTGCATTAGGTGGCGAATCAAGTGGCTATAAACCTTATTTAAAAAAAGGAACAGATAGCGCAACTGGACAAAATGTTGGAATGATAACTCGCATTGACCCTAATATAAATCTTTTTAGAACAGATGAAAAAATTAATTATCCAATAAGCGGTTCTCTATGTGGTTATACTGGCGCGCAGACGCTAACCGGGGTTAGCAAACATTATCTTACTGAATTTAAGTTCTACGGACATAACGTTTTATTTGTCGGAGCACATTTGGTTGCGTTTCCAACAGACCCAGTAAGATGTTCACAGAGAGAAGCCCAAGCCCAAGTTCTACAAAATGTTATTTATCAATATATACTTAAAGGATATGAAATCATTGTTCTGGGCGATTTTAACGATTTTGATGGGGAAATTATAGATGCAAATAATAATAAACCAACATCACGCGTATTAGATATTATTAAAGGAAAATTTGGAACATACTCTGGTAAATATGAATTAAAAACCGCAGAGGAAAAGATACCACAGACCCTACGGTTTTCCGATTGGTGGGATAAAAATAATAATTGTGTTTCCACTTCAACCGAATTTTCTCTCATTGACCATATTTTACTAACACCATTTTTAAATAAAAAAATTATAAAGGCATATATTTATCAAGGGTATTCAGAGTTCTGTGGAACATATAACTCTGACCATTATCCAATGATAATTGAACTAGATAAAAATATATAATAAATAACAAACAAATAAAAAATAATAAATAAAAAATAATAAATAAATTTGCAAACTATAATTTATAATTATTGTGGTTTATTACTTTTTCTTTTTAGCCATACGGCGACGCATATCAGGCCAACTTTCATAGTTTGCCTGATATTTCTCAAATGCTCTTTCATATTCTGTATAATTATCTAATAAATCGTTGTTTACTAGGGCTTTGTATTCTTCTGAATATGAAAACTCTTGCTCCATGTGTTCCCAATATGGGTCATACGGATTATCATCAACGTATTTATCGCATTGTTCGCAACAACCAACACAATCTACGTCTTTATACTCGCCGACATAGTTATTACAATTAAGTAGACCACCTCGGCATTTTTTCCTTCGTATTGTTTTTGTTTTTGTTTTTTCGGTAGGAACCATTATATTGTTTAATTCTGAAAACACGGGGTATATTACAATTCAATTTTTATAATTAATCTAGATATAATCACAAATAAATGCAATATATTTATCGTTATCTGGCAGTTTTATTGCTCTAAATAATTGCAATGATATAATAACAGAATAATATTAAGCATCTGGATAGTCCATATAGCGGCCGAAGGTGTCACTAAAACTGGCGCGTTGTTTTCCAATTCGTTTATCAAAACAAATCCACATATCTGTTTTTTGCAATGGTTTCCAAGCAGTATCGTTTGCGTAATTCCAATGTTGTTCAGTAGATTCTAAGAGAGGAATAGATTTTTCATATAACTTAATTAAAACCGGAATATAATGTTGATTAACTATATATCCTGATGCTGTTTGCGACTCCAAAACTCGTTTTATATAAGAAGCCTCAGGGATTTCTTCACTAGTCATGCAACCGTATGATAAAAAACATGCGTCAAACTTATGTGAATTATTAAAAAGTTTTGTTAAATAATCTTCAAATTCTGGTTTATCCACTAAAAATTGAAAATCATCTTCAAGTATTAATACATTTTTATAACCTCCGTCTCTTGCTAATTTTAAAACAGATAAGTGTGAGTATCCACAACCAATCGTGCCATTATCAGTTTCTATTGCAGAAAATCTTTCAAACTGTAGTCCCATATTATTTAACTCTTCTTCTATTTCATTCCTTCTATCTGTTCGCCGATTTAAATTAATATAAAAAATTTTGTCAATGTTATGCGACATTTTATAAACAATATTGTATTATTTATTTAAATTAAATTTTAGAATAACGTTTTATTTTATTTTGTTTTTTGTTTTGTTTTTTATTTTGTTTTTTTGTTTTGTTTTGTTTTGTTTTGTTTTGTTTTGTTTTGTTTTTTTTTTATTGCAATATAAACGCTTTGATTTGAGTTATCCACTCGTTAATTATGTCAGATTTTTCATAAATATCATGATTCCCATTTAACTCCAAATATTGCGACGATATTCCGTTCGTCATCATATTATTATGATATTTGTCGCAATTTTTCAAATAGTCTAGCGGTATACTATCTTCGCCCGTTCTAGAGCGCTTTAAAATACGGTTAAAACAAATATCTGGGTCTGTTTTTACATAAACAACCCGATTAATGTGGAATTCTTCTGCAAAGGTATCAAACCAACGCTTGTAAATTTGATAATTGACATCTTCAATCTTATTATCATCAAATAACATCTGCGCAAATACATGCTTATCTGTGTCTAGACTCCGCTCTGTAATGAAGATTTTTGCTTGTGGATTACTCTTAACTGCCTTCTTAAACTCGGCTAATCTAGAAATATACGCCATCATTTGGAATGAAAATGCATATGTTTTTTGGTCGCCATAAAACTTTTGAAGCATAGTGTTTCCTTGAGAATCCTTTATCTTTTCCCATTCATCAACTGGCTCTTTCAAGAAGACAATTTCTGGGTTATTGTTAAAATGTTCTTTAAGGTTTGACAATAAGGTAGATTTACCAGAGCCAATATTACCTTCAATAGAAACAACAATAAATTGTGGGCTGAATTCGCACATCCTTACTCTATTTTGTTGCTTTATTTTACTGGAATTTCCTGGTTTCAATTTTTATTTGTATTTGTATTTGTATTTGTATTTGTATTTGTGTTTGTCTTTGTATTTGTATTATAGATAACGCTCAAAGTGGGTGAAAAGAATAAGAATAAGAATAAAAATTGAAACGTGATATAAAGATTTAATGATAGTAAATACTAAGACACATTAGATATGGATCTTACTCAACGAAAGTTAAATAAATCTGAATGGGAATCTATTGAGGTTCCTGTAAGTGAAGCGGAAAAAGAGGTACTTCGCCTTATTATAAACGGCACTGACAACGTCAACATAAAGTATAACATGGCAATATCTCTATTTACCTATTTAAAAGTAGAAAACAACTCAGATATGGAAGATTATTTATTTGTTAAGTATTTTAATGATAAACTTACGGCGTTTTGTAAACTTTATAATAAATACAATGACGTACTAAGTATTAAGATTAGCAGTAATCCAAAAATTAAAAAGGCTGATTTAATTCGTCTTGAGCGAAGTGAGTGTGGAAAAATTCCTGTCGTATATGAAAATCTTCTATTAGACATACTTGAAAAATTATTAAAATTTAAATCTACAAATGACGTAAGATGGTTACAGCAGTACTTTACGCTTTTTAAATTGAGTAAGAATACTATTACTAATATAAATCGTCATATTAAAACTATTGTATTAAAAGCGCTTACCGTGTTTGAAGACGATATTAACATGGTTTATATGATTGAGAACGCAGTTGAATATATTGAGAAAAATGAACTACTTTTAAAGCATGCTGATATGATGTTATATGAACATCAAAAAGAGATTTTCACGGTTATGAAAAACCCCTATTTTAAAAAAAGATTAGCAAAATTTAGACTAGAAATGGATAAAGATGTTTCGGATGATGAGGAAGATACCGAACAAACTGTATTTCGGCGGGATGAACCAATACCAACCCCTTCACCTAAATTAGTTCTATATCTTGCTCCTACAGGAACTGGTAAAACCTTAACGCCTATCGGACTTTCGCAGAATTATAGGGTTATATTTGTATGCGCTGCAAGACATGTTGGTCTTGCTTTAGCAAAGGCGGCCATTTCAGTTGGGAAAAAGATTGCGTTTGCGTTTGGTTGTTCTAGCGCGGAAGATATTCGGCTTCATTATTTTGCAGCCAAAGAATATAAAAAAAATTATAGAACCGGTGGCATTGGAAAAGTAGATAACAGCGTTGGAGATAAGGTTGAGATTATCATCTGCGATGTGCGGTCTTATTTATGCGCAATGTATTACATGCTAGCATTTAATCCAGCCGAAAATATAACTACATATTGGGACGAACCAACAATTACTATGGATTGTGAGACGCATGAGTTACATTCGCACATCAGTAAGAATTGGAAAGAAAATCTGATTCCAAATGTTATTCTATCTTCGGCGACATTACCTAAATTGAATGAGTTGACGACAACAATTCATTGTTTTGGCAAGAAGTTTACTGGTGCTCAAATACACAATATTGTTAGTCACGACTGCAAAAAGTCTATTCCGATTATTAATAAAAACGGGTTTGTTGTTCTGCCGCACTTTCTGAGTCAGGACTATCAGACAATTACTGAAATTGCTAGTCATTGCGAAAACAATCTAACATTGCTCAGATATTTTGATTTAGAAGAGGTAATTCGGTTTATTATATTTGTTGAGAAGAATAACTTATATACGACAAGCGGCGCAAAGATTGACCGAAACTTTGCATCTCTGGACGACGTGAATATGAAGAACATTAAACTACACTACTTAAAATTGCTATCTAAGATTAAGGGTGGGACTTGGGGCTCTATTTACTTGACACTAACGACAAATAGAAAGCGGCGTATTTCACAGAACAATAGCGTTGATGAAAAGGGCAATCCAATTGGGACATTAAAGAAGTCTGTTAGTGTTGGACCCGGCGTTACAACAACAACACAATTTAAATCAATATCTTCGGAAAATCATGGAAAACCTATAACGAAAATGATGAGCGAACAAATTAAACCAACTGCAGTATCAATTGAAAAAGACTCTGGAAACTGCGCAATCTATGTGTCTACTAAGGATGCATATACTCTAACTGATGGACCTACAATATTTATTGCAGAAGATGTTGAAAAGGTTGCCAAGTTCTGTATTCAACAGGCCAACATTCCATCAAAGGCAATGGAATCAATAGTAGAAAAAATAGATTTTAATAATAGGATAAATGAAAAAATAGAGGAGTTAGAACAGGCTTTGGAGTGCCTAGAAGAGAAAAGTAGTAATAAGGTATTAGAAGTAGATGGTGGTGCAAAATATGGTGGTAAGAATTATTCTAAAAAGGATGAAAGTAAAAAGAAGGATTTTGGGTCAAATGAAAATAATAAAGAGGTAGTAAAAATAAATGCGGAATTAGATATGTTGCGCTCTATGATTAAACCTGCCGAATTAAATGAAACATTTGTACCAAATAAGGCGTTGCATATTAAGAAGTGGGCAGATTCGTTGGATACTGCTGCCGCATTTACAAGTAACATAGAAGAGCAGACTGTACTGGAGATTATGATGTTAAAGAACGTGGCTGATAGTTGGAAAATATTATTGCTAATGGGTGTCGGTGTGTTTACAAATCATCCGAACACTGATTACACTGAAATTATGAAGAAGTTGGCAGACCAACAGAAGTTGTATATGACAATTGCGTCCAGCGACTATATTTATGGAACAAATTATCAGTTTTGTCATGGATACTTGAGTAAAGATTTGACCTTGACTCAAGAAAAAATGGTTCAAGCGCTTGGTCGCATAGGAAGAAGCAATATTCAACAGACATATTCTATTCGGTTGAGGGATGATGAACAAGTTAGAAAACTCTTCTATGAAGAGGTTAATAAACCAGAGGTAAAAAATATGAACTTACTATTTGGCGAGTCGGCGTAATGTATTTATACATATTCTTCAATAATATTAACAACGTCTGTTGGTAAAACAGTTTTTGAAAATATGTCATCTAATGTTTCATACTTAACATACCATTCTAGAGGAGAATATACTAGTATATTTTTTCTTATTACTTCATCAAACCTGGTTTTTACTAAATAACTACAAACCAGATTTCTATGTATTCTTAAAAAACGCGCTCGGGTTGCCCTTACTGGGGTATCTTTTATTTTTTCATAAAAGTAATAAGGTTTTTTAACAATAAGGGCATCGGTGTTCATTTTATTGTGGGGTTGGGTTTGGGTTTGGTTTTTGGTTGGGTAAGTATGGATAAAATGATTTCAATTTTTATTCAGTAACTAGCGAGTTCCTCTATTAGTTCAACTGGAAACAATTTATTATACGATTTTAAGTAATTGTCTATACGCACAATTCCTTCATTATAAAACGCTCTATCATTTGTTGTAAAAACCATGTTGGGGTTATGCGAGTTTAATATAGTAATAAAATCAGTTTCAGTGCTATTTGTAATAGTGACATCTACATAACCAAATGGATTGTATGAGTCTATTGCTGCATAAGAATGAACTGTTATAACCCATCTTCCATTTGGATAAATATCTTGACTAGTGGATAACACAATATAAGAATTGCCAGGAACAAGATTGTCTATTTTAACAGGGAGAAATTCTGAGAAATCAAAGGTTTGCCAATTAACGGACATGTTTGTTTATGATAACTAATCCTTTTATGTTGTAATTATGAATCAATTTTTACTTCAACAACTAGACAGTGTTTATGTTATAAATAAATAAATAAATAACTAAATAACTTTCAACTTACTTCCAATGCGTTTGAAATAGGAATTGTTATATAAAACCGTGTTATCCAACGCCTTATTTAAAGTCTTATCGCTCATTTTGAGTTGTTTGATGCAATCATATTTGCAAACAAATTCTTTTATGAGTTGGTTGTCTTCGGCGTATTCACCAATTCCGTCTTTGTATAAAACCGGTTCTCCATGTTTTTGTTCAAAAAAAAATTGAAATGCTTTTATGGAAAAAATTCAGGGACAAAAAGCGTCGTTTTCCGTATTTTAAGTCGTCTAATAACATGTCTTGCCTTCATTCGTTTGAGATGTTCTCAATTAATGGGTTTGAAACGTTGGTGTTTACTGTGTGTCCAGTTATGGTCAAGCCTGAAGTGATTTTGTCCATGGTAAAGATGGGTAACCCAACAAAACCATTGTCGTTTCAGAACTCCATCGTCAAAATCATCCAAGATTACTCCAACGCCTTTTTGCGAACTCCACGAAGCATTACAAAACGTCCAAACGAGATAGAAATGGCAGCCATTGTCGAAACACTACGACAATTTGCCAAAGATGACTTTCGTTACGACCTTTTCAAGAAGAATTTACATCTTGTCTTTGATTTGATGACTGAATCGACAAAACAAGAACTTTATTTGCTTCACAATGCCGATTTGTGTAAGTTGTTGAACAACGTACAGGATTACTTACGTCAATCCGACGTCCGAGCGCATTGGACGGCCAAATATAGTCCCGATTTACGCAAAGTGCTCTTTGAACTTCGCGAATAATTAGCAAATGATTAAAAAACTACAACCGCGACCATTCGGTCCAAACACTACAACAACACTTTATATAAACTTTTTTCAGTAAGAAACGTTATTGATTGTTTTCTTCCGATGTTGTCACTAGTAGTTACAGAATCTTTTTTTGTATTATTGTAGTCTTTTATAACGCCCGTTTTTTGCTTTAATAATTAAAACGCAATGTTTTATTTAATTATTAAAAGATATATAAAATATAACACGATATATGGTGTTTAGTTGGAATAGGCGAGGCCACCCATGCCGCTCATGATGCGAAGCACGTTGTAGTTGGTGGCGTACACACGGACCTTGGCAGTCTTGGTGCCCTCAACGGTGGCGTTGGAGAGCACAAGTTGGAGTGTGGCGTTATCAATACGGGAGAAGTTGCACGTACCGCTGGGTTGGTGTTCCTCAGGGCGGAGAGCAAATGAGTACACGTTGATACCCTCATCAGGGCAACGGGTGTGCGCTTGGTAAGGTTGCACCCATGAAAAGTAGGAGCCTTCACGCTCAGAGAAGCGGTCTTGGCCATTGAGTTGGAGCTTAGCAACAACGACGGGGTTTTGGCCCCAACAGTGCATGTCCAAGGAGGTCTCAGAGAGAACGAATGTTCCGGCATCAGAGACAGATGAGCCGCTGTTGTAGCTGCCACCAGAAGGGATCAATTGAGCAGTGCTGGTCAAGCCAAGGGAGGCAAGAACGGCGGCAGAGTTGGCAGCATCAGCAGCGTTCAAGCCGTCACCTTGGAGCTTGCCACCGAAGTGGGGCTCAGTCAAGGAGTTGTTGTAAACACCTCCGTGCCAGTAGCCGGTGAAGTCTTGGGGGATGAACTCGTCTTGAGCACCAGCGTCTTGGAAAAGGCCGCGAGCATCAATGAAGGCGTTTTGGCCTTGGAGTTCTCCAGGTCCGCCGAACGCGTGGATAGCGTTGGGGAGGGCATCAATGGCATCCGTGTAGTTGAAGGGTTGGGCACCAAGAACCTTGAAGAGGGTAGCATCACAGAGAAGGGATGAGCAGTAATCAACGTTTTGGTCAGGTTGGACAACCCAGATAAGCTCCTTCACGGGGTGGTTGAAGTTGAGCTTGATCTTGTTGGAAGAGGAACCGACGGACTCATCACCAGTGAATTGGAGTTGAGTGATCAAGTACTCATGGGGGTTTTGGGCAAAACGGCGGCGCTCATCAGTGTCAAGGAAGACGTAGTCAACATACAAAGAGGCAGCAACAAGGGATTGGTTGTAGGCAATGGTGGCCGTAACGGGGGTGCCAACGGAGTATTGGTTGACAGACTTGTTGGGGATGCCCGATGTGGTGTTGCAGCTCAATGAGGTGACAGCCCACAAGCACTCATCAATAGGGCGGATGTCAAGGTTAATCTTGACCTCGTGGTATTGGAGGGCAATCAAGGGAAGGGCAAGACCAGGGTTGGTGCAGAACCAGAATTGGAAGGGCACGTAAAGGGTGGTCTCAGGAAGAGCGTTACGGGGAGCGCACACTTGGCGGGGAGCAGAGGAGTCGCAAGGACCATCAACATCCGCGAAGGAGGGGTCAGTGATGAAGGTAAGTTGGGTGGTGTTACCAATCATCTTGAAGTATCCACGTTGTTGCTCGGATGTCATTGTGAGTTGGTTCCAGATGTGCATCCAGTCACCATATTGGCGGTCAATGCGTTGGCCACCAATCTCAACCTCAACTTGAGCAATAAGTTGCTCACCGGGGAAATCCAACCAACGAGCATAGACGGCGTTGTTGCCGGAGGTCACGCTGGCAGCGTTACCCATAAGTTGGTTGATCTCGGGAAGAGTCACTTGAAGGTAAGTGCGGTAGGCAAGATCACCGTTGCGGCTGATAATGCAGGTCACGCGGCGGCCGAAATCGGCTTGGCCGTTGAAGGTTTGCTCAATAGATTCAATAGCAAAGTTGGTGTATCTGCGGTAAGTTACTTTCCAGAAAGTAATTTGAGGGTTACCAGTAAGGTAAACGTCTTGGGCGCCATAGGCAACAAGTTGCATTAATCCACCTCCCATAGTTATAATATTGCTAAAGAAAAAATTTTTATGGAAAATTAATTAATTAATTAATTAATTATGAATCAATGCAGTAAAACGGCTATATACTTATAACCTTAATTTCAAATAATAAATTATTTATACATAAGTCTAACTAATTTATCGTGTCATTATTGTAAACAGTTTTAAATAAGCATAAGTTACGATAGAAGCTTATTGATATCTAGATTATCTTTCATAAATGAAAGCAAATAGGAGTCTAATAATACTTCTTTTTTGCCTTCATGGTTCTTAGTAAATATAAAAGAATCATTGCGCCTTTTAATACACCATCCGTTGTTTATAGCATTAAAAAGAAAAAGCATTTTTTGAAATTTTATTTTATCTATTTTAATATCATACCCTTTCTCTCCTATACTTTCAATATTAACTTTTAATTCTATGTCATTCATTTATTAAAAATGAATAAAAATTTACTAAAGTTTTAACTAGTTTATGTGTCTTTGTTTATATATTTTACTCTTATAAACTATTAAATAAAATATATAGATAAATATTAGATTACTAAATGCCTTCGTTCAAGCCAAAGAATGTTAAAAAAATTAAGGTTAATAAAAAAAATTCAACAACATTAGATGGCAAACATAAAGAATTTATAAATGAATTCAACAAGGATGAAATAGATAGGATACCTAAATTAAAAGAAGAACGGGTTGAAATAAGGTCTATCCTTGAGAAAAATAATCAAGATAAATTATTAACCATTGAACAAATAATGGAATATCAAGATAAACTTAGAGATATTGCCATTGAAATACGGTCATTAAAATCTAAAAAGGTTGATTATTTTTTAGATAATTCCAAATATATTTTTGACTATTTTGAAAATAAGAAGGATATCTCTAAAGGAACCCCAGTTTCAAATAAAAATAAAGTCTTAGAGTCATTTTTTAAGATAAATAACGCAGACAGTTCTGTTAACATAGAGAGAAAGAATGATAATATTTTTCAAAAGTACTTAAGTAATATAGATGAATCCTTTTTAGATATTAATTCTTTTTTAAGACCAACCGACGTATGTCAGTCTTGTTATAAAGGAGAATTAATACCGATTGACGACGACGGTGTACTAGTTTGTAATTTATGTTTTAAAAATGTGCAGTATCTAATTGAAAACGAGAAACCATCTTATAAAGAACCACCAAAAGAAGTATGCTTTTATGCTTATAAAAAAATAAATCATTTTAAAGAGATTTTGGCTCAGTTTCAAGGAAAAGAAACCACTCAAATACCGGTAGAAGTAATTGAAAATTTAAAATATCAGATTAAAAAAGAGAGAATAGAATGCTCTAAATTGACATATTATAAGACAAAAGAAGTATTGAAAAAACTAGGATATAATAAATATTATGAGCATATTAACTTCATTAAAGATAAGTTGGGCATAAAACCCCCGATTATCTCTCAAGAACTAGAAGAGACATTATGTAATTTCTTCATGGAAATTCAATATCCATATGCAAAACATTGCCCAGATTATCGTGTTAATTTTTTACACTATTATTATGTTCTTTATAAGTTGTTTGAATTGCTGGATGAAACACAGTATCTTCCAGAAATTCCAATGTTAAAGGATAGAGAAAAACTAATAGAACAAGATACTATTTGGAAAAAGATATGCGAAGAATTAGATTGGGAATTTATTGCTACTATTTAATTTAACTCGGCATTGTCTTTCTTTATTTTCTTGATTTTCTTGATTTTCTTGTTTTTCTTGTTTTTCTTGTTTTTCTTGTTTTTCTTAATTTTTTTGTCTTTCTCGTCTTTTTTGTTTGCTTAGTTTTTTTCTTACCACCAATAGAACCATTAGACTCGTTTAGAAGTGAACCAAAAGAAACCGCGTTTGGGTTTGGCTGTCCAGGAACCGCGTTTGATGTTGATGCATCTTCTTCAACCCCAGAAAGCGTATCATCAACGTCTGCGAATGCGCTTTCTAAATTTAGCGCCACACCAGTCTCAGACGGCACATCAGTAAATCCAGAATCGGGATTTACCAGAGGGCTTCCAGGAATATTAAAAACTGGGCTATCTAAATCCAATTCATTTGGCGATCCTTGTTGAGAGATAGGCGATATTGCAATTTGACCCGGAGAACCAGGCGGTGTTCCAACCTGACCGCCAACATTTCTAGACTGTTTATTATTAAGTCTTCTAATTTTTAAATTCTTTTTACTTTTTGGCATTATAAAATAATATGATATAATTAAAATATTATATTATTGAACGTATAAATTTTGGTCGTATAAATTTTAAATTTAGACCCACTTAGAGCCCGCCAGGAAACCCAACAAGATTAGCACCAATGCCAAAGCCAGCGCCAGAACGAGTGGTTACAGCGATGCTGGGGACATAGGTATCTAAAATGCTAAAGGTAGCGGCGGCAGTTAACGCAAGTAAAACAATCTCCTCAACATTCAAAGAACGTTTAGGAATAGCATAGGCAGCAATAGCAACCATCAAGCCCTCAACTAAATACTTGATTACCCTTTTTACAAGCTCGGCAATATCAAACATCTTATATTAAATAAAAAGAAAAAAAATAATTTATGCGATAAAAACTTAAAATCAAAATATGTCTAAAGTATAAAATGGTAGCGCATTCAAAAGTAAAACGTCCAGAGGATGTGAATGAAAACCTTGCAGGTTTTGAAAAGAAGACAACCGAAAAGGGCAGTGTTAATCCTAAATATGTTGATGTTTTGGATGAAGATAAACCACTTGCTGGACAAAAATTTGTCTGTATTTCGTTTATTTCTCCTGAAAGAATAATAAAACAAAAGGAGTTGTTCTTTTTTGAAGAGTTCCTAAAGAAGTGGGAATTCTCAAAAAGCATGGAAAAGTTTGTTCAGTTTTTGAATTTTATTAGTTATAAATATAAACTATCGTTTGAGGAGATTTCTAAGGATTTTAAAGAATTTTTAACAGAAGAACAAGCAGGTTTTATTGACGGTGGAATGGAAAATGATTATAAGACGTTTATTGACCAGAATGAAGAGGACCTTGAAAACTCATTTAATGCTAAACATAGTTTTCAGACTTCAACTCGTGGAATAAAAATTCGCGGCGCATATCCCACAATGGAAGAAGCCGAGTTACGCTGCAAAATGTTGCGTGAATTAGACCCTAACCATGATGTGTTTGTTGGTCCAATTGGTTTATGGATGCCATGGGACCCCGAGGCATATAAGACTGGACGTGTTGAGTATATGGAGGAAGAATTAAATCAACTTATGCATGAGAAAAATAAGAATGAGGCATTTGCTAAATCCGCTTTTGACCAGCGTGTTAAGGAGACAAAGAAGAAGGCTATTGATGAGAATATTAAGTTGGCGGAAAAAACTGGCGCGACCCTCACTCAAACGATTGATGATGAGGGAAATCTTGTTGGCGTAAGTAATATGAATACTCAAGAGAGAACATTGAAGGACCAGGGTTCAATCTCTGCTGCTGATATCCGGGCAGAATTATTTGAGGGTGAAAATATTGTCATTGGAAAGACCGATAATGGACAAAGTGAACTTATAAGCGGGCCTTTTGCGACCAAGGATAAGAGCGATTAAACTGCCGCGCTAAAATAAAAATCATTATATTATTTATTGAACGTAATATAACGATTTGTCTGTTGTTGTTTTGTTTTATTTTATGTTGTTTTGTTTTATTTTATGTTGTTTTGTTTTGTCAATTTTCTAGATTTCTTACCCCTTTTTAATTTTCTTCGGTTTCCGCCTCTGTTTGATTCTAGTGGAAATACTTGCGGAACTTCAACGTGTGCTGTAGGTATTATGTTTAAAAGTTCATCATATACTTCAGGTGCATTTTGTTCTGCATTTTGTGGTCTAATTGTATTAAACAATCTTATAATAACCGCTATTAAGTAACTTAATGTATTATAAATTGCTTCTAATGGAAAATGCAAAACCATATGTGTAATTTTTAAGGCAAGCGTGGCATACAAATTAATTAAAAAAAATAATGTTCCCAAAAACCACATTAATATATAAATAAGTGTTAACACGCATTTATCCGGACTCATTATTTTGCAATTAGCGCCTTGAATAAGATTAACAGGAATTGCTACAAACATGTTATTAATTCTATCTAAATAAGTAGCCGTTGCTTCGTCAAAAACTTTTGGGTGAAAGTAATTGGAATTACTTCCGCGATTACCGAGGCCTTCGGGGTCAAGAGGTTCGGCATCATAAATTGGAATTCCAATTCCTTGTCCTAAGGGAATTTCTACTGCTTCTGCTTCTTGACCCCCTTTTTGCCTTCTTGTTCTTCTTCCTCCCATTCTTCCTCCCATTCTTCCTCCCATTCTTCCTCCCATTCTTCCTCTAAATCTGTTATACGCGGTCTTTATTCTATTTTTAAATCCAGTAAAACCAGTTTTCAGAATTGCTTCATTTAACGCAATGCGCACATCATCCAACTTTGAAATAATCATTTTCTGTTCTTTTGTTTTAACCGCGCTACTTAATGTATCTATAATATTAACAATTGTGGTTCTAAGGAGTTTTTTTCCGAATGGAAATTTTGCTAACACCAATGGGTCAATTTTATTTAATAGTGCAGTTGTTTCTACTTCATTTTTGGGAACAATTGATTCTATCTTAGGCAATTCTTTTTTAACTTGTTGTTTTATTTCATTATTTACTTCATCTTGTGATGGAATGTTTTCACCTGGTTTATCCATAATATAATATAATATAAATATAATTGTCTTTTTGTTTTGTTTTATTTTGTTTTATTTTGTTTTATTTTGTTTTATTTTGTTTTATTTTGTTTTATTTTTTTACTTTAAATATATCTTTTTGGGTTTGCGCAATTTTTTATTCCTTCGTGATTTTCGCTGTTTATTATTACCTTTTCTTTTTGTTTTTTTATTGATGCCCTTAGCCAAAGTTCTCCTCATGTATCTAATTCTTCTATCACTAATGCTGAATTCTCCGCTTTTAAATGTAGAACATGATAAATCTATAATAATCAAATTTTCCACGCCCAAAGATTGCAAAAATTCTATTAATTGAATTGTTGTAATTTCATCTATTTCCATTCCAACACTTTCCAACAACTCAAAAATATCAGGCTCACCTTTTAAATTATAGATAACTATTTGATTAAAATATTGTTCTGTTATATTTTCTGGGTTTAAAACTTCGCCATCTCCAAATTTATAATATAATTTATCTGGAATACTATCATTTTCGTTATAAGTAGTTATTTTAAACGCGTTATCGTAAGAATGCGCATATCTTTGAAAATTAACGTCAGTGGTTTTTTTAGAATTTAAACGTTTGTGTTGTTTTATAATTTCCTTAGACTGACTTTCATTTTCTTTAATCAAATCCGATTTTATGTTTTCAGACAATTCCTCTATTTGAGATAATGACATTGAATCCCAATTGTTTTCTGAAGATGAAATATTTTTAGAAACGGTTTCTGTCAAATTTTCATAATTTTCTAAAGTAGATATATTTGGCACGCCCGGGACGACTGCATTTATAATAGTGACTGTCATTTTTTCTGGAACAGTTCCTTTCATTGCATAACCATTTTCTTTCAAAGGAATTTCCCCATGCATATTTATTCCGATAATTACCGTTTTAGGTACATCCATATAAGTATTATTATATTATTGTTATATTATTTTTATTTACCATTTTGTCTTTTTAACGCTAATTTTTGGACCTTGCCCGCGTTTTTTAGCATTATTTGGGTCATATTTTTCATCTTCTTCGTCTGAGTTGATATCTTTACTGAGTTCCCAGAATTCTTTTGAGCCTAATTTGAAATCATTATGTGAATCGGCCTTATACCAGAAGACTTGTTCGTGTAATCTGTTGGATTTTGCATTATTATTAATCACTAAGCACTCATAATTTTCTGTGCATTGGTCCATGACCTGGCAAAAGGACTCAAATGTTGGGAACATACCTGCATAATTTTCGTATATGCGTTTTCTATTGGCAATGTATGGTTCCCTCAAAATAAAAACATAATCTATATTGGTTCTTAGTGTTGGGGGAATGCCCAACGGATATTGCATTGTTATGATAAGCATGATTTTCCAATGACGTCCGTTCATAAAGAGAAGACGCATCATTTTGTCACGAGTCCATGCTCCATCATAAAGACAATCATCTAAAATAACAAATGCCCTCGGGTCAATTGTGCTTCTCTTAAAACTCTCCATTTCCTTTTTTATCTGCTTTAAAACCGACTTTTGACGTTTTAGAATATTCTCAACAATAGCAGTATTATATTCATTATGAATAAATAATTTTGGAACCATCTTACCATAGAAACCGTTACCCTCTTCTGTGCCTGCAACTACAACACCAATAGGGATATCTTGATGATAATATAATAAATCTCTTACAAGAAACGACTTACCCGTATCACGACGCCCAATTAATACAACAACCGGACCTTTAGACTCATTCGGTTTGAAACTAATAGTTTTCATATCAAATTTTTTAAGTTCTAAAGTCATACTGGCGGGTTTAATGTTACTTTAGAAAATTCACTTAAAATAAAATACGCAATTCACTAAAATTGATAACACAAACAATAAATAAGTTAAAAATTAATATTATTAATATATTATTTGACTAATGGATAACGACAATACCTCTTTTAAACTTAATTATGAAAAGAGAAAAAATGCAGAGTTATTTAAGGACTTTCAGAGGGAAGACCTAACCTTTCTCTCAGAGACACAAAATTATATTCCTATTTATAAAAAATTTTTCCTATTGAATGATACAAACTATAATTCTTTAAACCTAAACAACAGTTGGTTTCTAACAAATATAAAGAACAGACAATGCGATTCAGATAATAAATGCTTGTATAATTGTTCTATCCAAAATGTTGATACTGGAAAAACAAAGAAGAAGCAGGTGTTTTTTAAGATGGCTCCACTATTAGACCCTTTTAAATTTTTGATTGGTAAATATAACATTAATGACCCGGCATTGTTTAAAATACCAAAATTAAACTCAGATATTGGGAGCGTTCACCCAAAAGTATTAGATGCAAATAATTCAGCATATGTTGATGGGTTTTTCTCATTTCTCTCTAGCACATTAATTCATAAGTATAATTTCACTAATGGCGTTGACTATTATGGTTCCTTTTTAGGAATAAAACAAGATTTTAAATTAAATGTTGCCGATGATATAGATTATTTATGTAAATCGGACTTCTTTAATAAAAATAAAAATATATCTTTTCAAGTAGAGGATTATAGTTTTTTATATGAACAGGAAGAGCAACAAGAACAAAAAAATTCAAAACCACCAATTAAAATAGGCAATAGTCATAATTTAAGTAATAAATCTGCATTATCAGTAATGTCGTTTGATAATACTTTATTTGATGATATATTTAGTGAAACTCAGTCAAGCACTCTGTTAACGCTAAATGATTTAAAAGATAACAATATTGATTTGACTGAATTGACTGAATTGGTTGATATTACTAATTCTGATTCATTTAATTCAAAAGACATGCGAAGCACTACAATAAAATCATCATCTACTTGCTCATCAAGAACGTCACATACATCAACTGGGGAGCATAATTCCGAGAATGATTTTGATGCTGACGCCGAGCCTTGTAAGGATTGTGATAGCAATAGTAACGAGTCTAACAGTTCCTTAAACGACGATAACAAACAAGATAACGATGACAAAGAAGATAACGATAACAAAGAAGATAACGATGACAAAGATGATGATGAATGGACAGATGATAATTCTGATAATTCTGATAATTCTGATAACTGCGAGGAACCTCAAGTTAATGCAACAATCCCAAAATTCCCTGTTCAAATTATATGTATGGAGAATTGCGAAAACACTTTTGATGACTTAATAATAACTAGTGAGTTAACTCATGGTGAATGGTTCTCGGCTTTACTTCAAATAATAATGATTCTTATTACTTATCAAAAGGTATTCTCATTCACACATAATGATTTGCATACAAATAATGTTATGTATAACACAACTAATGAAAAATATATTTATTATTGCTATAAAAAGACGTATTATAAAGTGCCAACTTATGGGCGTATATTTAAAATAATTGATTTTGGAAGAGCAATATATAAGTTTGATGGGAAGTTATTTTGTAGCGATAGTTATCAACCTGGCGCAGATGCTGCAACGCAATATAACACAGAACCATATTTTAATGAAAAGAAGCCAAGATTAGAGCCAAATTATAGTTTTGATTTATGTCGTCTAGCATGCTCTATATTTGATTATATTATTGAAGACTTAGATGAATTAAACGACCTTGATAAATGTGAACCTATTGTTAAACTTATTTATGAGTGGTGCTTGGACGACAATGGCATAAATATTCTTTATAAAAATAATGGAGTAGAGAGATATCCTGATTTTAAATTATATAAAATGATTGCCAGATGCGTGCACCATCATACACCAAATGCACAACTAGAGCGCGAAGAATTTAAAAAGTTTGCAGTTACGAAATCGGCTCTTCCATCTGATGCTAATTTATTAAATATAGATGAAATACCTAATCTTTCTCTCTAATAACGAAATTTTGTAAAGTTATTTTATTAGTATAATAATAAAATGACTTCGCCTATTATAAATAATAAAGATTTTGGATTTATAATTACTAGACATGTTAATTCAGAAATTACAAATAAATACTGGAATGAATGTATACGATATATAAGATGTTTTTATCTATTTAAAAAAATTGTCATTATTGATGATAACAGCGATAAGAAATTTTTAAAGGCCGAATTTGATTATAAAAATATTGAGTATATAACGTCTGAATTTCATGGCCGCGGCGAACTATTGCCATATTATTATTTTTATAAAAACGATTTCTTTGATAATGCGATTATAATTCATGATAGCGTTTTTATTCAACAACGCATAAATTTTGAAAAACTTATAGATACAAAAATAAAAGTACTACCACTATGGCATTTTAGTTGTGAGAAAAAAGAGAATTACAATAATACTGCGCGGCTTATTGGTTCTCTCTCTAATAATTATTTAATAATGAATGTTTTATTTCAAAATAGAGATTATGATGTATTAGGTAAGTTTAATAATGATATTTGGCGTGGATGTTTTGGGGTTCAGTGTTTTATTAATCGCGACTTCTTAATTGGATTAGAGAATAAATATAAACTTTCTAATCTATTGACTATAGTAAAAACGAGATTAGATAGATGTTGCTTAGAGAGAATAATGGGCATCGTATTTTTTATTGAATATCTAAGAGAAATGCGAATACAATCATTATTAGGTGATATTAAAACGTATTGTAAATGGGGATATAGTTATTTAGAGCATAAAGAAAATATGCGTAATAAAAAAATACCACGGTTATCTATTGTAAAAGTATGGAGTGGCAGATAAATTATAGTAATAGTATTACAAAACTCACAGTAGTCAATTTAACAATCCTTTAAAAATAAGGTCTCAATTTGTTGACGCGGTTCATAAATATTTTCTTCAGCATATAGTTCGCAGTTTTCACGGTATTTGAAACTACTAAAGTTAACAGCATCATACTGCTCAAATTGGTATCCAAATGTACAATTTATATCATACGTCACAGCCTTACCGTTTTTGCTATGTTGCAAAATTTTCATATCCGCTGCTCTGATTGCCACTCCGCTACATTGTAGGTATAGCAACTCATCAGTATTCGGCAGATACATGTAGTAGTTATCGCCGGTTTTAAGACGATAATTCACATTAGAATTATTATTAATCTTTATTAACCCCTTTCTGACACTAGCAAACATTGGTTCAGGTGTACCCATTCTGATTTGGACTTTTTCATTTGTATAAATGCCTAATTTATGCTTCAATTTTTTTAGGAATGGAATATCTGAAAAAATTGAATTCTTATTATAAGTTAAAAGTTTATTATAAATATCTTGGCGCCATATAATGAGTGTTGCTCCTAATTTACCTACAAATGTATTGAACCGAATAATACGCGATGCTGCAATATTAGAAGGAAAAAATAGTTTCCCTAAGTTTATTTTCAGTAATGCCAAACAACGATATATTTTCAGAGCAAGGTTTCGCAAAAGATACTTGAAAAGATTTATAAATCTTGAGCGTTTGCTTCGTTTTCGATTGCTGAATCCACCCGAATTTACTATGATACTTCCATCAACTGTTGCAACGTATCCAGAAGAGCAAAGATTAGCGTTTTTAAACGAATCGCAAACCGATGAAGAGAGAAATAACACATTATCTCGCATGAAGTCTGCAATGATTATTAAGTTTCCTCAAAAAATAATAAGATGCATAGATGGCGATGGCGATGAATCCGAATCAGATTCTGAATCTGAATCTGAATGGCGTGGCGTAATTTCTGGGGAAATAAATAAGTATTCTTATTGTGAATTTGATAATGGTTATATATTTATAAAACAGGTTCAGGACTTAGATGACCCCGATGAATGTTTTCCAATGTTCTATCGTGGATATATTTGTTTAAATAATCGCATCTATCCAATATTTGATAAACCCGAGGCAGATTATTATTGCTTTACAAAAAACAAATTTGAATCATTAACTGAAGTGCGGTATCTAGAAAAAGAACTAGGAATGTTTGTCCGCATTCCAAGGTCAAGTTATGAATATTTTGAGTTTTATAACGAAGAAAACCAGAAATGGTCAAGTGGTTCATTTACTAGAGAAGAGGCGCGGTTTTTAATTCCGTTTTATGAAGAGCCAGAACAAGAACAAGAACAAGAACAAGAACAAGAACAAGAGCCACTCACAGTTCAATATTATGACCGGTGCAGCGATTTGAAAAATAATATCTTCTTATTTTAGGTATGCCAACAAAAATACAAAAAGGCGGGATTCTTATAAAGTCTCAATATAAAACAGCAAAGGAAGCATTTGATTATTTTTTATCAGGATGCGAAGTTAGAGGACTTAGCAATAACACTTCTAATTTTGGTTTATTATTTTACTGCAGATGGTTGAGAAACCCCGAAGATTCGCCGTATGAAACATTATTTGGCGGGTTATCAAATTATTCATCTGGAACAGTTATTTCAAGTTATAAAACTCCAGTAACGTCAATAATTATTAAAATAGTGGGAATTTATAATCCTGATATATCGGGAGACCGTTCATGGATAATTTCTGCTTTAGAGCAAGAAAATTCTTTAATGTCAGAATCAGACTTTGAAAACGAGATAAATATACAAACCGATATATATTATAAAACATTATCATATTTAGACCCTATATGTCCGGCACCAGTTTATGGAGAAATTATTAAAGATAAAACTGTTTCTTCTAATTTTGTTGGATTGTTGTCCACCAAGACACCTGATGATGAATATCTATCTAAACAAATATTAATTAATTTATTGACTAATATATTAGATAAAACAATCCCCTTTTTAGGAGTTTTAGCAATGGAACTAGGTGAAGGATATTTGGAATTAGATGAGATTTGTGAAAATTATATAGAAGACCCAAGCGAAGAAAACGAATTAATTCTTAATATTAGCGAAAACATGTCTAGATTAAGGCAACTAGAATTAGCAGTAAAAACTGGTTATATACATAATAGCAGTCATGGCAGAAACATATTGATAAACCATTCTATTCAAGGATGTTATAAAGGCATGCCCGGAAGAGTTTTATTAATAGATTTTGGGTCTACTAAAAAAATTCCTCCGGATATTTTAAAAACTATTAATGTTCATATTAATAATGGTCAATACTATTTTGCACTAATGGAATTATATAAAGTAAATAAATTGAACGACCTTATAAAATATATACAAGATTTGAAAAGCCGACTTTTTACAGACCCTACAAATAAGAGATTGAATCATTTATTGAATAGAGAATTACCAATAGTTGCAAATGAATTAATAAAACTTGGGTGGTTATTCTATTTATATAAATGCGGACTTCCTAATGGAGTTGGGGTTTTGCCATTAACTCCGAGTGAAAAAACTACAAAAAATCTAGAAATACTAGAATTAAATACAAGAAAAGAAGATGAAACGAATGAGCGAATTGCGTTTTTCAATGACTCGTCGCATAGCGTAGATAGAGAGAAATATCCTTTATTACCATTATCAAATGCAATAAAAAATAGGTTATTTGAAGGAGTGCTTTCTGGTGGTAAAACCGGAAATAAAAATAAAACCCAAAATAAAAATAAAACCGGAAATAGAACTAGAACCCAGAATAAAACTCGGTCAAAAAAATTAAAAGTAAGAACCGCAAAAAATAAGAAACCCGAAAAAAAACAAAAACGTAAAATATTTAATTCTCATATATAATATATATTTGCACAAAAATGAAAACAGATTTTCAAAAAGGAGGTCTAATTATAAAAACAAGCCCAGAAGAAGCAATTATTTTTTTTATTGAAAATTGCGCAGAAGTTACATGGTTAAAATCAACATCAAATTCCGCAAGTGGCGTAATATTTGAGTGCACTTTAAAGGACGGCGTTGAATCTCCATACGAAATGATTCGTTCAACTAATTTTAAATCACCAGTTAAAAAAATACTTATAAAAATTGTTGGAATTCGTTCAGAGGTTCGCGGTGAATATGACGATAATGTATGGACCGTTCCATTTAAAACTGTTTCACCACCGTTGGCTGTTAAAAATTTAGAAAAGGAAGAAACCTTTACAACAGAAATAAATGTACAGACAGATATATTTTTAAAGACTATTTCTTATTTAAACCCATTGTGTCCAGCACCAATTTATGCATCTATTAAGAAGGATAAAGCTAATGCAATTGAATTTATGTCTAAGTTGAAGATTCCTGATAAATATGGGTTTTTTTCTAACGCAACCAATAGATTAATAACTGTAATTATTGAAAAAATTACAAGTGGTTCAATCCCATATTTAGGTGTTTTGGGAATGGAAATAGCAGATGATTATAAAACGTTTTATGACCTTTACCATAATGGAATAACATCCGATGCTGATATTCGGATATATGAAAACATGATAAGATTAAAGATTATTGATTTAGCTTTAAAAACTGGTTATTCTCAGGGAGATTTTCACACTGGAAATATGTTAGTAAATCCCTCAGTTACTGGTTATTATAATGGAATTTCGGGAAATGCTTTAATAATAGATTTTGGTTATGCGAATAAAATACCGTCAGAAAAGTTGCAAGAGATAAAGCATTTAGTATCTGAGAATAAATTTGCTGAAGCTTTAAAAATATTTAATACACTTGTTCGTTCGGATAACCTACCATTAAGTGAAAATCCAGAAGTTTACGGTTGGGTATCATATAATTATGATAATAAATCGGCTACACAAATTGAATTGGAAAATCCCGAAGAAATTGCGGCCGAAAATCAAAAATTAATTGCTTTAAAACAAGCAGAAGAAGAGGCGACCGATGCGAGAATCGCGTTTTACAACGACTCGTCGCATAGCGGAGAGAGAGACATATTTCCTTTATTGCCATTATCAAATGCAATAAAAAATAGTTTATTTGAAGGACTGCTTAGTGGTGGTAAAAAAAAGAGAAAAACTAAGTCAAGAAAAAACCCAAAAAAAAACCCAAGAAAAAGCACTAAAAAATATGAACAGCAAAAGAGGCGTAAAACTAGAAGACATCTTCGTTGATAAAGGGGATTAAAACCCGGGGTTATCAGTAAAAACGGCTGGGTTTATTATACCACCTTCACCGCCTTCTTGAATAACTGGTTTAAGTTGCTCAACAATAAATAACCCAAAAACTACGCTAAAATAGACTAACAACGAGTCTCTCATCAAGAATTTAAGCGGTTTGTTTTCCTTATCTATAAAGCGCATTTCAATAAATTTAATGATAAAATATGCAAAGGATATTATTCCAGCAATGACAAATGTATTCATTTTATAACTTAAACGACTACATTCTTATTTTTTATTTTACGCAATATGTTATTCTAAAACTTCAATATCATCTAACAACATATCTGGTTGTAATTTCAACTCAGGAAACTCTATATTATGCACGTCTAAGCCATCTAATGATACGTCCTGGTCAGTAATCTGCAATCGGATATTACTATCATCATCATTATCTTCATCCATTTTTCTTTGAGCATTTCTAGCAGCACTAATCTCATCTAGTCTCTCAAAATTCTTTGGCGCATCAATGGCCTCAACATTGTTTTCTGAGTCCGCGGCATAATCTACATCACTAAATGATAGTTTGCTTGATGAGTTAGAACTTGTGTTATCCACGTCATTTGATAAACTGGGGAATGCTAAGTCGGCTTCTAACTTATTTTGCTCTAAAATTGAAGAAATAGTATCCGATTCCAGTTGTCTAGGAGTCTCGGGCTCAGAGTTATGCCTTGGCTCTGTCTCAGAAATGACTTGTGTTTCGGCCTCCTTTCTAGAATCCTTATTAGGGTCTTCAACTTCTTGCTCCTTAATTTCCTCAACAACATGTTCTTCAATAGTCTCATCCATATAAGCCTGTAAAATAGCCTCAACAGGAATGCTATCTCTAACCGTATTTAAAATGCACTCTTGAACAATAATTTCTAATTCTCGGTGATTCTTTTGAGTTTGTAGAGGAGGGATATTAATTTCAAATAAGTATACGTTCTTATATACCTTTCTAGCACAGTTAATATATATTTTATGAATAAAATCATCTAACTTAGGAATGGTGATATCAATCTTTTTCTGTTTTTGCCCGACACGGATAGCAGATAACAACTTAAGTTGAATAACATGTACGCATGTTACTAAATCCTCTAAATATCCACAACCGCTTTTTTCAACTATTCGACCCTTCTCAGTCTCAATAATATTAGAGTTCCACTTAGGTATTCTGGTAATAAAATTTTGAAACGTCATCAAATACTTATCAATTTCATTATTATCTCTACATAATTTGATTGCTTCATCAAATATAGACTTCAACCCGTCAATAATATGTGGCGTAACAATTGTTAACAACCTAGAGCCCCACTCGTTTTTTGACTCATGCAGACTAGATACATTAAAATCATCCATTTTTACATAAATGATATATTTTCTAAAGTGTAATCTAAACTCAAAAAAGTAAAATTTAAAATAAACAATATTAATAGTTTTTCATTTCTAAATTCTTTTCTTACTTTATTAAATGTGAATAAAAGTTCATATCGTTTTTCTTCTGTTAGGTTACTTAATTTAAAAGTTCCGGGTTTTTCTAATAATTGCATTAAATCCATGCCGCTATACCCTTTTTCATACAATTTTGTTGATATATTAATAAGGTCTTCATGATTTACCTTTGTTTTAATTATAATTTTTTGTAATTCCTTTTTTAACCATTCTGTGCGTTGGATTTTAACATCCTTCAATTTAAATGTTTCTTCTAAATTATATTTATATAGATTAATTATAGAGCCACTATAAATCGGTTCTGGCACATATATTTCGCAGAATCTTGATAAAATAGGTTTCAATAACTTATATTTATTTTCAACAATAATAAAAAACCGAGTAGTATGACTAAATAGTTCAATGCATCTTCGTAGTGCCGATTGAGCATCTATAGTTAATTTATCGGCGTTTAATAATACAATGCTTTTAAAGATGTCGCCGCCATTTGAATTAATATGCGTCTTAGCAAAAAATTTCAATTCCTCTCTTATAAATTTAATGCCTTTACCGTGCGCGCAATTTACATACATAACAAATGATTTAATTCTCTCTTTATCGTTATTATATATAATATTGATGAATTTATTTACAATCGTTCGCTTTCCGCACCCAGATTGACCGTGAAATATAATATTCGGGGTTTTATGCTTTTCGTGAAAGTATTTTAATTTTTCTATTATATTTTGATGTATATTTAATGTCATACTTAAATTAGTGTCTGTTTTTTTTATATTCTATTAAACGCTATAAATATTATTTTTATAACATTATATGGATTGTAATATTCTGCGTTTTAACTACGCAACGACCTATATTTTGCATAAATTTTATTAAACATTTCGTAAGACAAATTTGGTAATAATTTAGAGGAGGGAAGAGTAATAGAGCAACCACCACTCTCTAAGAGAGAAACATCATACCTTATAATATTATTATCTAATGAATGAAATATAATTTGTTGAACATTGCTAATATTTTCCTTATTAACATGCAAGTGAAGAGATATTTTTGATGGCGGCAATCCAAAAAAGATACATGCATCAATTATATATTCATAATCTTCATGCTTTAAAGAGCCACATGTATCTGATAAACAAAATTCGTCTATTAATGGAAATTCTGCATGATATGTTAAGATATCATTAACAATAACATCATTGTCTATTATTCCTTCAAATGGACAGGCGTTAATGCATGAAATATATAGTTTTGTTTTATATGTCTCTTCAACACCTCTGCTACTGCTACTACTAGTGCTAATGCTAATACTTTTAAATATTTCAGTCAAATCCTTCTTTGTTTCATGAACAGTTTTATTAATATTTTTCTTCTGAAAACTATTAGAAACGGAAGTTAAAAAGGAAAAATTTCTAATACCATGCGTTACTCCAAGATCAAATGCCTTTTTATTTGGAACTACCATGTATATATCAGATAATTCTACCAATCTCTTAGAATTTTTAATGTATTTTGTTGCGTAATGATACATCGGTATTGAATCAGCCATAATCGGCAAAATCTTCGGATTAACAATACTTCCGACTTCTATTTTTTTGGGAGCATAGTTAAATACTATGCTATGAAAAACATTAATCTTATCCTCTAAGGTAATATTATTTTGTCTAGTTTTTTTTATACCTTGCATACCATCCCTTAATGATACGTCAAATAAGATTGGTTTTGATGTATTAAAATATGGTTTTTGCTTATTCGTAAACTCAGTTGTTACGTTTTTAATAATTCTTAATTTTGACATATTAGACAACATGGCTAATTTAATATGTCATTTATTTTTTAAGTGAATTATACTATTGTTATACAGAATCTGTTAAACTATGGGTATAGGGGTTCTCTCTAAATGCATTTAAGATATCTGGGCTAATTCGGTCACAACCAATGCATTGATTATAATACTGAGGAACTCTAATCTGTCCATATTCTTGTTTTGACATTGCCATTTGAGGCATGTTTGTTGGCACCCACATTCTAGTATTATTTCTATCGGCGTCAACCCGAGCAACAGTTACATTCATGTGTTGGTTATAGATATTTGTATTACCGTGATTAGTTCTGCTAACAACAGTCTTTTCTTTAAACTCGTTGTTATTTTGTGCATACGCTGCTTCATAACTCATGTCACCCCATGCAGATGAATAACCACCCGCGGTTCCCGTATAACTACAGTTTGTTGTATCACGTTGATTAGTAATAGGGGTTTGAGCATTTGTCTGATAACCACCACCTTCAATTTGTCGTCCAACATACGAGTCTGGTGTATATAATGTAGTTTCCTTAATAGTCGTTGGGGTAACATCCTTTGGATTCAATACATAACTATCTGGCACACTGCTTCCAGCATCACCATATATGCGATAATTGCTAGAATACTCTTCTCTCCTTGTTGGAGTAAACATATCCATTATTGGCGCTATAACAGCACCAATGGCGCGACCAAATCCACTGCGAATTGCATCAGGTTGTCGCATTGTAGAACGATTGTTAGAATAATTAGTATGACTTCTCAATAAGTTTTCCTTATCGGTGTGATCGCCTCTGCGAATAGCAGTAGAGTGTCCGACATCGCATGTAGGAAGTTCGGCGCGCTTAGATTCTTCATATGCTCCAGGAACATAGTTGGCTGTTCGGTCGGCGGGTCCAGCAACACCAGTATATGACTGCGTTGTTGTAGTACGGCTTGTAGAGTGTACTTCCTCAATAGGTCTAAGCATTTGCCCTTTTTCTTGTCCAGTAGTAGTAAGCCAGCGGTCTTGAGTTTGAATAAAGAATGTGTCAGGATGATATTTCTCAACCTTTCCAATCATTCCTACATTTTGCACATGCGAATAAGAAGGGCCTTGATGATTCTCTAAAGTATACTCCATTTTAGGATTTGTTGCAACACGCAATTCGTCAACTGTTTTTGGAAGCCAACTATTGCGAGCCTCCATTCCAGAGTTATACCCACCGCTACCTTGTGTCGTATACCCTTGATTTAAACCAGGTCCAACATATTCTGACTCAAATGGTTTAACATTACTGCTCTTCATTCCCGGATTTACACGTGATTGGTAAAAATCACTGTTATTTGGGGCTCCAAATGCCCATTGAACATTATCTTCGGGTTTAAAAAGTGGTGCTTGTTCTATTTTCTTAATAACTTGAGAACCGCTTCCTATCATATTATCTAAAATTGTTTCGGCCAGGTTATTGTCATAGACTTGACCCTTAATTTTTCCACCATAAAAAGGAATCATATTATTATGTTTAAAATCCGTTTGCGCTACATAGTCCCCAGTTAATGAGTAAACTTGTTGAATGTTATTACCAACATGAACTCCTTTATTTTGCTTATTCTCATAAACATTTTGGTTAAAATACTTATCGGTTGCGGTGTTGGGATTAGGATATTTTTGAACAGTATTAACAAGTTCAGATTCATTTGAAACAGGAAAATTTTGAGGAGATATATCGGTATTTGGTAAATAATTATTCTTTGCGCCCATATTTGTAAATTTCTCTATGTTTTCTTGTGGTTTATTTTTAATAGCGCTTTTATCTTTGCGATTGTTTTTTTGATTATCTTGATTTGAAACTATGAATAATCCTCCTACTGCTAAAAGTGGAATTGCGAACTCCATTAATATATATAGAGTATTATATTTTTATAATACAATACTTATTATAATACAATACTTATTATAATACAATAGTTGTTCTAATAGTTGTTTTAATAGTTATTAAACATTTGTCTAATAATTAGTAAATACTTGAATTATTATGTTGTTCAGTTACTCTGCTATTTTTGGGGCGTTTCTTTTTTATTTTTTGTTTGTTATTTGGTATTTAATATTTATTATGCTTTTATTTGCCAACCATCTCACATGAATTTTCATGCGTGCATAATTGAGGGCCTTGGGGATATGATAATGAACGTTTACCTTGATTGACTGGTAATGGTAACATTTGTGAATGTTTAGCGCTATCAGATAAACACGGGATTTTTGCAACAAAATTATCTTTTTCTAAAATTCGTGTATTTAAATTATTTTCAAAAGGGAAGCATGTGTTTTCTTGAGGATTTAATGGTAGAATTCCCCAATTAACTTGCTCTAAATCACGAGCAGTCCATGCAGGCATAATAGTTCTTGATTCTTCAGTATATAATACCGAATTGCTAGGATATGACACTCGTTGCGTAGGAACATTAAATCTGGTAAATTCATCTTTTCCTAAACAATCTTTATTTGCTCTTCTATTAACACCTCGTAATTCACTTTCTAAGTCAACACAATTTGTCATTAAGTTTCCACCCCAAGTTTGAATTCTTATTTGTGGGTCAGCCATATACTCCGGTTTGTCACCATTACCGGGAACATTTAATATCCATCTGCCGGGGCCAGTAGATTGTTGTAATTGCTTTTCTACTCTACAAGGGTCATCATGAAATCTAGTAAAAGCCATTTATTAATAATATATGATATTATATTTATAACAAAACTAAAAACTTAAAGTTATTGCATAATTAAGAATATTAATATTTAATGGAGTTAGAAATAACTGAAAAAAAGGCACTACCGACTTTATGTCTGAATATGATTGTTAAAAATGAGAGTAAAATTATCACTAGATTGCTAGACTCGGTATCTAATTTTATAGATTGTTATTGTATTTGCGACACGGGTTCAACTGATAATACGACTGAATTAATAACAGAGTATTTTGATAGTAAGAATATTACTGGTAAGATAGTTTTTGAACCATTTAAAGATTTTGCACATAATAGAAACTTTTCACTTCAAAGTTGCATTGGAATGTCTGATTATATAATATTCTTAGATGCTGACATGGTATTACAAATAAATAACTTTGATAAAGCGTCGTTGTCTATGGCAGATTCATTTTCTATTCTTCAAGGAACTGATGATTTTTTATATTATAATATGAGAATCGTTAGAAATAATGGTAAATATAGTTATTTTGGAGTTACACATGAGTATATAAATACCCCGCCCGATAATCATAATATAAATCTTGAAAAATGGAAATTATTTATAAACGATATTGGTGATGGAGGATCAAAGGGGAATAAGGCCGAGAGAGATATTATGTTGTTGACAAAAGGTATTGAAGAAAATCCGAATAGCGATAGATACCATTTTTACTTAGCAAATACTTATATTGATTCTGGTAAAAACGAAGAAGCAATTGAAACTTATAGAAAACGTATAAAGTTAGGTGGGTGGAATCAAGAAGTGTGGTATAGTTATTATAAAATTGGTATAGCATATAGAAGACTTGGAAAAATTAATGATGCTATTTATGCATGGTTGGAAGGATATAATTATTTCCCAGATAGAATTGAAAATCTTTATGAAATTATAAATTATTACAGAGATGTCGGACAATGCAAAACCGCCAGAGTTTTTTATAACTTAGCGAAAAGTATATTAAATAAAAATCTTAAATGGTCGGATTATTTGTTTTTACAAAACGACGTTTATACGTATAAATTAGAATATGAATATTCAATCATAGCAAATTATATTGAAGTCACAAATATAGGTGAACAAATAATTACCATATTAAACAATTGTAATGAGCAAGGCATTAATAATAATTTGCTGTCAAATATGAAATTCTATAAGGAGATATTGACGCCCGCTAAAAATGTTAGATTTGGGTTTTCAATGAACCATACTATAAATGACGACTATGTGCATTTTAACTCATCATCTAGTTGTATTATTCCAAATAAAAATAATGATGGGTATTTATATAACGTTCGTTTGGTAAATTATAAAATAGATTCTAATGGATATTATCACGAATGCGATAAGCATATTATTACTATTAATAAGTACTTTGAATTAACAAAGGATTTTAAAGTTATTAATGAGCGTTTAATAGACGTTGACTATGTAGATAGACGTTATATTGGAATAGAAGATGTTAGAATTTTTAGAAACCACTATACTAATAATAATAATATTAATAACAATATTAATAACAATAATGATGATAGTTCAACTTCAAATTCAACTTCTCATGATGACGAAGATGCGCTATTGTTTATAGGATCCGGTTATCATAATAATAATAAGATTGGAATTGTCACTGGAAAATATGAACCCACGTCTGAGAATAATATGTTGATTTATACTGAAATAATTCCTTCTTTTACTGTCTCCGAGTGTGAGAAAAATTGGGTATATGTTAATACGGACAACTCTTTGCAAATAGTTTATAAATGGTTCCCTCTTACTTTATGCAAAATTGATGATAACGCTGGACAATTAAATATTGTTAGAACAATTGAAATGCCTAAATTCTTTAATCATGTGCGTGGCTCTACGAATGGCTTTAACTTTAACAACGAAATATGGTTTGTTGGACATATTGTTTCATATGAACAGCCGAGACATTATTATCACATATTTTCAGTATTTGATGAGAATATGAAACTACTTCGCTATTCAGCGCCATTTAAATTTGACACAGAGTGCATTGAGTATTGCTTGGGATTGATTGTAGAAGACGATAGAGTTATTTGCAGTTATAGTTCGTGGGATAGAACTACTAATATTGCATTGTATGATAAATCGTATATTGATGGAATAATTAAATATACTCCATAGATTACCCCACCCGTTTAGATAGGATAATACGATATAATTCTGCCATCATGGTCGCACGCATATGGTGCAAATAATTCTGGGTTTTCTAAGTAAACTAACATCCATACATTAACCTCCCACATTATGCTTTGCCGTTCTTCAATTATTTGTAGGCATTTTTTCTTTGTTAAATCCGCGAATTTTATTAATGACGCCGAATCACCACCAAAAACGCCTCCAGCAAAAAACCAACATACATCTGTATAAATGCATCTGTTAAAATTTATACACATTAAATCATACATATTTGGGTCCCAAATAGATGCTATTGCAACATTACTAGATATTTTGTTTTGCATTTTAAGTATTGCATTCTCAAAAACTTCATAAGCGTTTGATGAAAATAAATGGTTTATTCCAAAATCTATCCAAATAAATTGATTTGATTGAAATGGGTTTAATTCAATTGCTTGACGAACCCGCTCTGTTTTATTACAAATTGTTAACATATACTCTAAGGAATCTTTTTCAGGATAAGTCGTATTTAAATGGAAGTTTGTTAACTTATCTTTATGCTGATATAAGTAATTATCTTCCCTTTTAACTGGAATTATAATCGTATTAGAATTAAAAAATTCCTTAGGTATAGTGTGTATTAATTCGTTATCAAAGAATATTATTTTATTTATAGGAACTTTCATCAAGTTTTTGCCAAATTCAATATAATTCTCGGTCTTTCTATCATACCGCGTGTTAGCATTTGCTATAAATGATGATACAATTGTTATATTGTTTTCATATGGTTGAGCCTGGGGAGTATGTTCTGTCATTTGTTATAATTTATTAATAATATAATTATTATTTGTTTATATTATTAGTAAGACGTTATTATTATTATTATTAGTATGGGGGTTTACAACTTTTATCATTTACAACGCCTGTTATTTTTTCTTTTCGGTCGGTGTAATATTATCTATAATATCTTTATTTCTTTTATATCTATAATAAGCATAACCTAAGAAAGATAGTAAATAATAGAGTGGAACTACATTTAACAATTCCATTGTTTTTGTTTCGTCTAGTTTTTTATTTACAAACATTTTACCATTTATTTCGTTCCATAATCTTAGACCTTTATTGTCATTTTTGTTTTCTAAATGTATTTTATAACCTATAAATTTAATTAAATCGTTATTTATATATGATAAATATTCATCTTTTTCATACATAAAATCCGCGATTTCACGATAAAGCGCAAAAATATCTTGTATTGCTAATTTTCTATCTATATCATCTTCACAACATATATCTTTTTTTTCACATATATATTTATTAATTTTATTCTTCAATGTTTTTTTATTTCCTCTAAAATGTTTTTTGCTTCGCATTTATACTATAATAAAATATAAAATCCGCGTTTAAATGAGAAAAATCGTAAAAATTAGTAACTCCATTTATATGGACCTCGTCCATAAACACTTATGTTATCAACCTCTGGATCTACAAGTATATCATTCTTTTTACCATATACTGTCCAATAGAAACTACCGTTTTTTCCATATACAGTAAATTTATTATCTTCTACTTCTGATGTCTCATATACATTGTTTAGATGCCCACTTTGTCCGCCATTTGGCGTTGAATGAATGGGTGTTAATAATACGGAATATTCTGAAGAAAATGGTGATACATAATGTGGCATTTGAACTACAACGGATTTATCATTTTCTATGGTTGCTTTTCCTCTATAATAAACTCCCACTTCTGGTCCTTCTAAACACGCATGAACTAAATACTTGAATGGGTTCAATGGGTGGTCAATAATAAATGTTTTTCCCTCACCTACCGAGCCAGTTGGACCCGTGCAACTTGCGCCAGTTGGACCAGTAATTCCCCGCGAACCAGTGGCACCAACTATTCCTCTTGGTCCGTCTTCACCCTGAGGACCTTGTGGGCCTTGTAATCCTGTTTTCTGCGAATTACAGCATTTTTTTGAACCAAAATAACCTAAATATGTAAAATTTGACATTGTTTATATATTATATATTATAAGTATTTATATAATATATTATTAGTATTCATAAATAACCTAGTTTTTTATTTATTATTATTTATTATTATTTGGTTGTTACTTCGGTGCTCAATACCATTTATAAGGCCCTTCACCGTGGACTACAATTGAAGTCTTATCCGGCTCAACTAAAATTTCACTCCGTAATCCAAGAACAGTCCAGTAAAAATACCCATTTTTACCATATACAACAAATTCATTATTGATAACTTCAGATGCCTCTAAAATATTTGGTTCTTTTCTCTCTTTTGAGTAAATAGAAGTTAATTGAACCGTAAAGTTTTTGGCTAGTTTTGAAACATAATCAGGGAGTTTAATTACTACGTGGTCATTATTTTCAATAGTAGCCTTTCCTCTATAGTAAACTCCTGCTTCAGGGCCTTCTAAACATGCATGAACTAAATACTTCGTTGGATTCAATGGGTGATCAATGATAAATGTTTTTCCTGCAGGACCAGTCGGGCCTCTGCAACTACGCCCAGTTGGACCCTCTGGGCCAGTATAACCAGTAAACCCATCGGACCCTCTATTACCTGGTATACCTTGAGGACCTACAGGTCCTAAACTAGTTGATTCATTGCAGCATCTTCTTACCCCTAAATAATTTGTATAGCTAGACATTATTATATTACTGTGATAATATAATAATTTTTTATTGTTGGTATTTTTAATGGTTGTGAAATCACAGTTTGAATAATATTGCCATGGACCCTAAACTGGTTATCCAAACACGTTGTTCACTGAATGCTGCATATTATAATTTGTATTCTTAATTGTAATACAATCATTTTAAATTCATTTAATGAGCACTCAAGTTACCGGTGTATTTTCACATTTCAATCCAAACTTCTAATGTTGAACCAATGGCAAGATTGTCACTATTGTCGTCACGAACTGTAACTGATGTTATAGCAGTTGGGGAAGCAGGCGCATATATATTACATACAATTACAGGCGTGCCACCACTAAAACCGCCTCCAGTGGTGTTGATGGAAACAATAGAATTACTAGATGAATAATTTGGAATATAAGCTTCATAAGGACCAAATTCACCAGCAGGAGCAGATGGCACTCCCTCAGCCGGACATTGTCCCATATATCCAAATGGCTGTGTTAGAAAAATTCCTGATGGATTTATTTGACCGGAATATACGCTAGTTGTATTACCGTTTAATTGAAATCTACATCCTGTATTTGAGAAGTTAGTTGTTCTAGTTGACCGAATTCTTCCTCTAAAATGTAAACCTGTGCCATATTGTGGTATACTTGAAACTGTCATTGTTATTGTAAGAGCAGCTGTTTGAACTCTACCAACACATTGTGCGAAAGGCAACACCCATCCACCAGTTCCCAAGCCTAATAAGGGCAAATATTGCAAAAAAACTTTAGTATCTGTTTCGTATATCATTTGTCCTGTGTATGGTACTGTTGGTCTGGTCGCTGCTGTTACTACTTGAGGAGATGGTAACCATATTAAAGAACCTACTGGCTGAGTAGTTAAAACGTAATTTGCTGTACTACTACTTGTAATAGAAGGACCTGTTGCTCCAGTTGCTCCAGTTCCTCCAGTTGCAGTTGTCGTTGAAATGCTTGTTCTTATATTACTTATCATGATATTTCCTATAAGTGCTGCTGCCATTCTATAATTTATAACTGCATTTTAATTTATAAATTATAACTGTTATTCGTTCACTTTTTATTGTTTTATTCTTTTTATAGCATAAAACAATTAATTTATAGTAGTTATTATTTGATATCCGAGTAATTACAAAATACTAACCAACACGAAAATAAGCAGTTCCAGCACTATCAACAGCAACCGCACCATATCCACCAGCACCACCAGCAAGACCAGCAGGAATAGTTATTTGTGCTACACCAATACTATTATTTATTGTTATTATTTGAGTTGTAGATTTATTACAAAATGCATACCAATAACCAATTGTTCCTGCTGTTGGAGCAGGTAAAACAAATATTCTTCCTGCTGCCGAAGGAGTATTAATAATAGTAGTAAAGGCGTTGCTTAACGAAGTTAAAGTAGTGCTTCCAGTTGTAGTTGCGTTAATTACTGATTTTTTTAATATTCCTGTCGTCCCACCACCACCATCACCAAAAGTCGTAATACGATAAATATTAAGTTTAGTTGAAGCAGAAGTAATAGTAAAAACATCACGCAGAGCAATATTCAAGGTATAAAACTCATAACCGACATCCTGAAAACTACTATTACCAATATCATCAAAAGCAACTCTCAGCCGAATATAATTATTGGCGTAAGGACTATTATAAGACATCGTAATAGTATTTTCAGGCAAACTTTCTGTATTATTACCATTCGTAATCGTCAAAGTATTACCATTCATATCAAGTTTATTATTACAACCACCAAAAGCAGGAGAAGTAGTATAATCTACATACTGCTGTAAAATTACTCTTGGTGCTCCAATATTGTTTCCTGATTGTAGTTGTAATTGAGCGTAAGCGTCATTCTGCTCTGCCTGAATAAACAAAGTAGAGGATGTTAAAGCAGAGGCAGACGCCATCCTAAAATATTTTTCAGTATAAATAGCACCAGTAGTAGTAAGTTGTAATGGAGAAGTATCACTCGTATTTGCGTAAAACTTTTGTGCCGACCCATAACTACCTGTTGTGGTAAATTGCGTAGTTGTTAGCATACCAGTGTTAGGATTATAAGTTAATGGCGTAGTAGTTATATCTGCTCGTAAGGTTTGACTTGCCCCTGCAGCACTAACAAAAGTAGGATAATATGTTCCTGCTGTATTTGTATCAGTAATAGTAATAGTGCTAGCATTTGTTAACTGAGGACCAGTGGGACCAGTTGCTCCTGTTGCTCCGGTTGCGCCTGTTGCTCCGGTTGCTCCTGTAGAACCTGTTGCTCCTGTTGAGCCAGTTGCTCCTGTAGAACCTGTTGCTCCGGTTGCTCCTGTTGCTCCTGTGGCTCCTGTTGCTCCCGTAATTGCTGGTCCGGTTGCTCCTGTTTGGCCAGTTGCGCCAGTTGCTCCGGTTGCTCCTGTTTGACCAGTTGCTCCTGTTGCTCCGGTTGCGCCTGTTGCTCCGGTTGCTCCTGTAGAGCCTGTTGCTCCGGTAGAACCTGTTGCTCCTGTAGAACCTGTTGCTCCTGTAGAACCTGTTGCTCCCGTATAGCCAGTTGCGCCAGTTGCGCCAGTTGCTCCTGTAGAGCCTGTTGCTCCTGTAGAGCCAGTTGCTCCTGTGGAACCTGTTGCCCCGGTTTGGCCAGTTGCTCCTGTTGCGCCAGTTGCTCCGGTAGAACCTGTTGCTCCAGTTGCTCCTGTTGCTCCTGTTTGACCAGTTGCGCCGGTTGCTCCAGTTGCGCCAGTTGCGCCGGTTGCTCCCGTATAGCCAGTTGCGCCGGTTGATCCAGTTGCGCCGGTTGCTCCAGTTGCGCCGGTTGCTCCTGTTGCCCCCGTAGAACCAGTAGTTCCCGTATAGCCAGTTGCGCCGGTTGCTCCCGTAGAACCAGTGGCTCCCGTAGAGCCAGTTGCACCTGTTGCTCCAGTTGCTCCCGTAGAGCCAGTTGCACCTGTTGCTCCAGTTGCTCCCGTAATTGCTGGTCCGGTTGCCCCAGTTGCTCCAGTATAGCCAGTTGCTCCTGTAGAGCCAGTTGCGCCGGTTGCTCCCGTTGCTCCTGTTGCTCCCGTAGAACCTACTGTTGGTGATAATGATGTTGTTACTTGCGCTATTGTATTATCATTAAAGTAAACTGTAAGTGTTCTATTTCCGGTTGCAGCCATATTTCCTCCATAAAGTTCAATAAATATTCTATCCGTTGTTAAGATATTCTGTGCTGAAACCGTTCCAGAAACAAAATATAATACTTGAGTCATGTTATTATTAATCACCACATTTGCGCTAGTAGAAATTAAGGTTGTTGTATTATCTAAATGATATATATATGCTTTAAAAAATAAATAAACAGAATTACTTCCGGCATCAACATTTGCATATATTTGATAATTCCAACTACCTACTGGAATAGAAGTTGTGTTGGGGTCTGTAGAAGGAGTAATAAATGATTGAATTAATAATGGCGTGTTTAATGCAGTAACAACACTTGTTATAGATGTTGATATTCCGCCGTTAGTACTAAGAACTCGGTCTAAATCTTTATATGCTAACGGAGTTGCACTAATATCGTTGTTAAAATAATAGACTAAACCAGTTGAAAACCCATCTTCGCCTTTTGCCCCAGTCGGACCAGTTGGACCAGTTGTACCAGGACCGCCTCCCCCGCCAGCTATATAGCAATCGCAATCATCTGGAACAAAATCTGCACATCCATTACACTCGCCACAACCAATATCTGGGTCGCAATCACCACTACCGCAAGATGGGCAAGGATAATATCCACCAATAAGATTTGCTATTGGTACACCATTTATATTTGTTACATTTAAGTTTGTTGTTGTAATATTTGTGCTAGTAATATTATTTGAATTTATGTTGCTCATATAAAAAAGAAACATATTTAAAAAAATAATATTACTATAATAAATTTAATTTGGTAATTCTATTTGGCAATTCTATTTGGCAATTCTATTTTGCGTTTAGGTTTATTTAAGGTGCAGGAAAGGGTCGTTGCTTCTTTTCAACTGCTAAAGGTTCAGGCATCAATGTTGCACCCTTTTCAAAAAAATTAGCGGTTCCTAGTGTTTTTAACTCTGGGCGTAATGGTCCAGCAGGATTTACTAAATTCGTTGAATTAATGCCAAATAAAAAAGATTCAATATCGGGTGCATTATTTGAAAGTTGATTCCACGGCATTTGTGCTGGATTCACACCATTTCCTGGTAACTTAGTATCATATGCAGCGCCATATTGTGAATTTGGATACAATGTATAACCTTCATTTTGTTTATATTGTCTCTGCTCTAAATTATAGTTTCCACGAGTATTTATATTTCTTGTAGATGCCATATTATATATATCTGAGATAGATTATTTTATAAACCGGTTCTTATTCATTATTCAAATGCGGACTTAAGTCTTATAATAGACTCATCTGAAATTTGTCCACATGTTAACAAATCACAAATACATTTGTGCGTTAGAAAAAAATAATCATATGAAAATAAAATAATAAAACCAGATTCTAAATCTTCGCATATATGTTTCTCTCTTACCGATTCAATGCATTCTAAAAATCTAATATCATTGTCTTTCATCTTATTGCATAAATCCGTTAATAACTCACTCTTTAAGTTAAAATCTATCGGTTTTCCATTATCTATTTCTCCTGAAGAAAATCCTAATGCCTTTAATAATTCAGTTTGATATATCATTTCAGATAAATCTTCAAACCCATCGACGTCTTCTAAATCAAACTTTTCATTAGAATGATACCGGTCTCTCATATTAGGGTCATAATAACTATATGTACAGACTAATTTTGAGTTATACATATAATATACTTTACTTTATTTAACCATAACTATTTATATGGTTTTACACCCTTTAAATATGTTGGTTAGATGTGTGGGCTGCATAATAATCGCGGTCTCTTGTTAATTCACGCGAAGGAACCCCGCCACGAACCCAACCCTCAGAAGCAACCCCCTCAACACAATAAGCAGGATTTGTAATGCGGTCCTTAACATCAGGCAATAATGGCGTATTTTGGTATTTGATATAACTTTTCTCAGCAAGTTTATTCACACTGCGCTTATTTGTTAAAAGTTCTCCTTGTTGGATTTGCGATTCTAGTATAGGGTCAACTGAACCACGTCCTAAATAAGGAACTGTGGCAAAAGGGCGTTGAAATAAATCAATTCTGCACTTAGGGTGTGTTTGAACACTTCCAATTAATAACTTAGAACTGTCGTCAACAACACAACCACCTGACCCAACACTGCTAGGTCCGTTATAGAAAACGCCTGGCTGAGATGTTGCTAAACTAATAGGTTTATTCATCGTGCAGTCATTGGCAAAATAATTTTGTAATAAATAATTGCAGGAGTTAATGTTTTGAAGTGTCTCTTGATCTTGAAAGCAAGTATCGTTGCCAATTCTACTCATATTATCAAAGGTATAATCGGAAGTAAATGCCATTTATATAATAATATATAATACTTTTATTTTTTATCTAATTTTTAATCTAATTTTTAATCTAATTTTTAATTTATTTTATTTCTTAGTTCTTAGTTCTTGTTGTAATAATAAAAGTATTATATTAATAAAATGTTAATTCCAAAGGAAACCTATAACCTATAACCTTGTAAACCATGTTAGAAACCTTCTTAGCAATAATCTCCTTAATATAAGTTATACCGTTGATTATCTTTAATACAAGCAAAAGCGTCACCATCACGACAACTTGGCATGTCGCCATATAAGTAATTAGCAAATGCGCCTTGGTCGTTAGGTATCTTCGTATTTGGCATAGAGTAAAACGACCATTGAGATTGGTCAAATTCAAATTGTTCTCCTAAATCGCCGAATAATTGTTTATTAGTGTTTTTAATTCCAGGATTTAAGTTCTGAACCATTCTCTTTGTAGTATTGTTAATATCCTCGTAAACTTCTGTATTAAATGATGGGGGCGCGGACTTTCTATTAGGGTCATCAGTTATCTCAGTAAGTAAAACGTTTCCTAAGGGATTTTTTTTGCTTACTGGTGTAAACTCGCTCTTTAAATAAGTTTTTAATGTTTCTGGGTTAATAATAGTAGATTCCTGGTTTTTAATATCAATACCACTAAACCCCTCTTTGTAACTACCATCTAACATATCTTTTGACAACTTTTGCTTTCTTGAATTGTATAATATAAAAATTATAATAAGCGTAGCAAATCCAATTAATATAAACCTAATAGAAAATGTAAAGATATATCCTAAAATTGTCATTAATATCACTAGCCTAGTAATTGAATTTAACTTTTCTTCGTAGGACATAGTTGAAGAAGGCCATAGTTGTAGAATATAGTCTTTATTAAATAGAATAGATGGTTCGTTTGACCAAAATGTTGCTGTCATTATATATATACGGAACTTATTTTTTATAATTAAATTTTTATTTTTTATAATAATATATATTATAATGAGTTATAATAATGACCCTTATTATCAACCAACCGAAACTACTGCTGTAAAGATTTCAAAGGAAAATAGAAAAGTTTATAATGGGTTTTTGAGTGATGGACATGGAAACCCAAATATTAGATTTTATGGTTATATTTTAGAGGAACTTGTTCCATTATTTGGATTATATTTGTTGTTAACTCATAAGTATAAGTATTCCGCTTTTTTTATCTTATTCTTTGCGTTGGGTTCATTAATTAACGGAATTAGATTTTATTATGTTAATCCATTTAGCGAAGGGCAATCAGATGCCGATTTTTTAGGTTATATTATTGCACAAAACGCATTTAATTTTGTTGTATGCGTAATCGCGTTAGTGTACGTACTATTCTTTCAAAAAAAATAACAACAATGCGCAAAAAATTTTAATAGACTAATATATAAATGTCAAACGTTAGAGATATTAGTATTAAAGAGAATAAAAACGTTTATAATGGTATATTTTCAGATAAAGAGGGAAATCCTGACTTTAAAGGGCTGGGACCATTACTAAAAGGATTATTTTACTTATATGTATTATTTATCTCCTTATCTAAAAATATATTTTACTCTGGGTATATATTGATTTTTGGCGCTTTAGGAAAAATGCTTAATGCTATGAGGTTTTATTATGCGAATACCATAATAAAAAACGGAACAGACGAATATTTTATGGATATGAATGTTATTGAAGAAGCAGTTGAGGCTGGTATATATTTCTTCGTTGGGTTATATTTAGTATCATATACATGGACTAAGAAACTTTAAATAATTTAATTCAAAAATACAATTCAAAAATACAATTCAAAAATACATCGCAATAATATAATTTTAAATAATAATTATATTATTTGCTATTTATATATGAATCAAAATAATAATTACAATATAGAAAATGAACCATTAGTTAACGGAGAGTCCAGCGACAGTTGGCAAAAATTAAAGGCGTATAAATTATCAAGAGGGACGTTCTATAATGGTCCGTATGCAACAGAAAGAGGCAACCCAAGTTTTGGCGTTTTGCCAAACCTGGGAAAACAAATATTTGTGTTGTATGCGTTATACTACATAATATCAAATAATTATAAATACTCTATTTATGCTATTCTTTGCCATACAATAGGTTGTGTATTAAATGGTATTAGATTTTATTATGTTAATGCTTTAGCAGACGAAGGTGAAGATGCTAGGTTTTTATCATTTGTTTTATACGATAATGTTTTAGGCGCAATAATTGGGTTAATTGCAATTCTTTATATCCTATTAAAAAAATAATAACCCGGCAGTTTATTTTATGTTTTTTGTTTTTTGTTTTTTGTTTTTAGGTTAATTATAATATTTTTATATACCAATAATATAGTATATAAAAATGAATAATTCACCTGATATAAATCTGAACGAGATTCATCCAAACCATTCGGATGACATGGTTAAAAGAAAACAAAAACAAAAAAAATACTATACAGGAGTTTTTACAGACGTAAATGGAAATCCAGATTTCAGAGGAGCGGGACCTATATTAAAGGGAGTTTTTTACATGTTTATATTTACAATTATGATAACCGAAAAAAGCATATATTTTGTGGCGCCATTAATACTATATTTTATAAGCAGAGTTCTTAATGCAATACGTTTTTATTATGTAGAAACATTGGACCCAATCGGTTATGATGTATTCTTTATTCGTATGAATATAGTTGAAAATTACGTGGAAGGGTTTATTGCCTTATTTATTGCGCTATATATTTTAGTTCATAAAATATTTGAAAAGAAGAAATAAAAAACAAAACAAACAAATCAAATAAAAAACAAATCAAATCAAATCAAATAAAAAACAAACAAATCAAAAATAATTTAATATCATTTCTGCCAATTTTATTGAATATTATATTATTTATCAGAGTTCTTCTTATTTTTCTTTTTCTTTCCAGATGCATCGGGGGTTGGGTTTGCTCCGCGAGGGGTGCGTTCTACTTTCTCTCCAGTTGAAAACATAGTAATCAACTCTTCGTCACTTAATGCTTTAGGCGCTTGATTTAAAGATGCTGCCGCAGCAGAAGTAATCTTTTCTAGTTGTTTTGCTTCCAGTTTTTTACGCATTCTATCTTTCATCGCTTCCTGCTTTGTCATTCTATCTAATTTTTGTTGCATGGCATTAGTATTAAGTTTTGTATTTCTACCTAATCCCGCTAATCCAGCAAGACCAGCCAAGTCATTTAAATCAGGCATACCTCCGCCATTAGCGCCACCCATACCCATTTTGCTTAGCATCTCCTGAATATTTGGCATACCAGGCATATCCTTCATCTTATTCATCATTTCGCTTGCCTCTTTCATAAGGTCTGTCTTATTTAACTCGCCCGACTTCATTCTTGAATCTAATTTATCACTAACGCTTTTTACCATATTCATCAACTTTCCGGGATTTTGAAATAGTTTTTGAAAAACGCCCTTTGCATCTGTTATTCCTTCCAAATCAATATCTAAATTTTGAGCCTGTTCTTCTGCTATTTCACGTGCTAAGTCGCCTAATTTTCCACCTATCATACCATTAATATGACTGTGTATGTCTTCTGCTGATGGCATATTCATTCCTGATCTTTCTGAACCATTGTTATCATTATCATTCTCATTCTCATCTGAAGATTTACCAAGATTATCAAAAATTCCTTGCATTCCCTCTAAAGTTTCTTCTAATTTACTCTTAAATTCGTCTTCATTAATCGCCTCAAATAACTTTGTTGTATCTCCGAATGCCTCTTTACTATTTACACTACCAACAACACAAATTAGCACCATTTGTAAATATTTCCAAATAGTTTCCCGTGTTTTATCACTTATATCGCATTGCCATAAGTATCTAAAACTGATTCCGGGTAAAAAATCAGTATTTAAAGTAGAATCTTTATCAAACAATTCTGGTTTTTGATATAAAATATCAAAGAATCTCTCAGGATAAACACTAATACAATGATTAAACAATGAAGTCATCTTATCTTTTGCATCTTTAATAATCTCTAAATTCCGGGCTTCCTCATCGGGTATATCATCAAATGTCTTTGGCTTCCACCATTTGTCAATAATAGGCTGATACTCAGGGAATGTGTTAGTTATGTCAGATACAAAATCTTTCATAATTTTATTAAACTCTTCGGGAATTTCTCTCTGTTCTTCGCTCATTAATATATGTTTGATATAAATTTATTTTTTTAAATCAAACTAAAATAAAAGTATATAAAATTCATAATACAACATTTATTATATAATTTTAATAATATAAACAGTTACGTATTATTATAATTTTTTATGCATCATTAATTTAATCCTTGATATAAGGTTGACAATTTCTTTAGATTCTGAATATACTTCATAACCTTTTTCTGCTCATCTGGTGTCATCAGTTTAACGGGATTTCTTAACCTATCAATTGCCTCAGTAATCTTCTCTGAATTATCAGTATTGGTCAAATCGGTGCTATAATCCTTATTAATAAAGAAACTAATATCACCATTATCAATAACAGTTTCATACTTTTCAACAACATGCGTGTGCCATATCTTTATAATCATTTTTGGATTTGCTTTTCTAATTAACGTAAATGAGTTCTTTGCGCTTAAAATATCTGTATCGTTTGGAAATACTGTTATTATATCAGATACAAATTCCATAAAATGGTCATTAAATGCCGTTAATATTGTTGATGATTGCGACGTCATTTATTTATATCTGTAATAAATATTTTTTAGTTTTTAAGTTATTTTTTAATCTGTATTTTATTTGTCGGTTTATTCAGTTCAGTGTTTTCTTATTGTTGAGTAATAAGAGAATAATCTATATTATAAAATTGCTACGTGTTTTATGTACCGTCAGTTATAACAGTTTCCTCTTCATTTGTTTCAGACGGCTCAGTTATAACAGTTTCCTCTTCATTTGTTTCAGACGGCTCAGTTATAACAGTTTCATCTTCATTCCTAGAAGGCTCAGTTATAACAGTTTCCTCTTCATTCGTAGAAGGTTCAGTTTCAGATGGCTCAGATATAGAAGGTTCAATTGAAACCGGTTCTGTTACATCAACGTGAGTTGCCACATTTTCTGCGACCACGTTATTATTTAATTCTTTAATTCCATATTTATTAAAAATGTAGTTTACCATATAACCATCGTCGTCATTCCATTTCTTATAATCATCGCCTGAAATATTTAAAAACTCTGTTTTAATGTATTCTCCGTTGGATTTTACAAAATGTATTCTCACCGTAGCTTGCGTATATAATTTAATCTCCAACACATCAATAATGACGCTTGTTGCGACTTCACTTACTAATAAATCCTGAATTGAAAAAACGGTCATATTATTTTATAATATAACATTATTTTTTTATTATTTGTTTTTTATTATTGTTTTTTATTATTTGTTTTTTATTATTTGTTTTTTATTATAGGTCTGATTATTTATTCTGATAAAGGAGTTGCGTCATTTTCTATAGGCGTTTCTTCAACAGAAGGTGTTTCTTCAACGGAAGGCGTTTCTTCAACAGAAGGCGTTTCTTCAACAGAAGGTGTTTCTTCAACGGAAGGCGTTTCTTCAACAGAAGGCGTTTCTTCAACAGAAGGTGTTTCTTCAACGGAAGGTGTTTCTTCAACAGAAGGCGTTTCTTCAACGGAGGGCGTTTCTTCAACAGAAGGCGTTTCTTCAGATGAATTATTACTTTCAATTGGTAAGTCCTTAAAGCCGTATTTTTGTTTAATATAATTAATAAGATAATTATCATCTGACGACCAATTTTTATAATCATCGCCACTTAATGTTACTATTTCAAATTTTATATCAACATTATTAGAATCCCTCATAATAATTCGCAAATTGACAGAATTAAATAAATCTAAATGTGCAACTTCAACCACAACCGAAGTAACAACTTGTCTAATAATAAATTCAAATGGCGCAATATTAAATGTTTTCATATTATAAAGTAAATAAAGATTATTTATTTATTTATTTACTTTACTTTAATTTATTTATTTATTTAAGGCATGTATACTATTTTCTTGTAGGTAAATTAGATAGTTCCTGTTCTCTCATTTGCTGTAACTTCTCAACCGTCATTTCTTGTCCTCCTCCACCCCTGCCTTGTTTATAATCATGGTCGTCCGATGGTGTGCTAATTGCATCACTATAAGTCAATGGTACATAATTATGCATTTGTCTCATGCCACCATTTCCCTTTGTGTTTAACTCCTCTGAATCCATATCTAAAAAACTAAATTGGTCCGAAACTATGCAGCCTCCTCCTAAAGAAAAGGCCAACGGTTCCATATTATTTGTTGTTGCTTGTCTAGTTATAACTTCTTGTTTTGGTTTTAAATGGCTGTATATAGCATCTCCATATAGAACCTGATAATTGTTATTAAGTAATAACAATGCAGGAACCTTTGACACATTCTCGGGCATAACAATTTTTTGTCCGTTTTCTAAAACTATGTATATTTTGTTATCTGGTCCTTTTGTTCGTTTATCAATACAAATAAAATGTAAGTCCTTACTGACTTGACTTTTTGAAAGCGCTTGTAATAATTTCTTTGAATGCTCACAAAAATTACTATAATATAGAATTGAACTCATTAATCTATATTAAGGTTATTGAAATATTGTTTTAACTCATTTATAAAAAAATTGATTAACTATATTAAATATTATTTGCTTAATATAGATATAATGAATCCACGAATTGAAAAGTCAACAGAAGATGGTGATACTCTTAAATTTATTCTTAGGGATATTAATGTAAGTTTGTCAAATGGGTTGCGCAGAACTATTCTTTCTGATATTCCAAGTGTTGTATTTAAAACATCGCCGACTGAAGAAAATAAGTGCAATATTATTACAAATACAACTCGCCTAAATAATGAAATCCTAAAGCAACGATTGAGTTGTGTTCCAATTCATATTACCGACCTTAAAATGCCTCTAGAAAACTATATTGTTGAAGTTAATGTTGAGAATTTAACTGATACTATTATGTTTGTAACTACAGAACACTTTAAAATTAAAAACATAACAACAAACCAATACTTAACTGAGGCCGACCAGAAGAAAATATTTCCTCCAAATACCCTAACAGGGTATTATATTGATTTCGCAAGACTTCGGCCAAAGATATCTGATGAAATACCTGGTGAGAAATTGCATTTTATAAGCGAATTATCAATCGCTACTGCTAAACAAGATGGAATGTTTAATGTTGTTTCAACATGTTCTTATGGATTTACTCAAGATGATGAAGCAGTTGAAAAAGAACTTATTAAGAAGGCACAAGAATGGAAGGATAAGGGGATGTCTAAGGATGAAATTACATTTGAAACTACTAATTGGAAGTTACTAGATGGTCAACGTATTGTAAAAAAAGATAGTTTTGATTTTACTATCCAAACCGTCGGGGTTTTTACTAACCAAGAAATTATAAGAACTGCTTGTGATGTTTTGATTGAAAAATTGGATGCAATGAATACCGCGATTGATACGGATGAACTAAAAATTAATCCATCTGATAATACAATGAGTAACTGCTATGATGTTATACTAGAAAATGAAGACTATACAATTGGAAAAGCAATTGAATATTTCCTATATTCTAAGTTTTATGAAGGAACTAAATCATTGTCTTATTGTGGTTTTAAGAAAATGCACCCACATGATATGGATAGTATTATTCGTATTGCTTATAAGGAAGAACTTGAAAAAATGGCTATTAAACAAAACTTGAAAGAGTGTATAGTTGATGCAATTTCGGTTTATAAAAGCATCAAGGATAAATTTTAGATAAATTTTAGATTTATGATTTAGATTTGTAAGTTAGTTTTGTAATTTAGATTTGTAATTTGCGATTTTAATCCATGGTAGAGTCAACTTTAATAAAATCAACATGACGCTTTCTAAGGCAATCATTTAATGAGTGCATTAATAGTGTTGTTGGCAATTCGTTTACATATTTAATTGTAAAAGTATTATTGACATAGTCGTTTTTAGGCTTTAATTCATCCATATATGACTTATGTATATGAAACATATGTGTTCTAAAATGGTCGGGGAATTCTTTTAAGGGTTTTTCTTTTTTAATATAACAACTGATATAATTCTGATATAACATGTTAGTAAATTCGTGTAATTTATCACGATAATAAGAAAAATCCTTTTTATTTTCAGGATAATACTTTAAAAAATCACCAACCTTACCTTCTTTTCTAAGAGCCAAATATTGGTATTGTATCTTAGGCTGATTCCCCCTCAAATGCCTAACATATTCATATACCGGATTCCGCAATTTACATCTTTCTAGCGTTTTTTTATTTTTTATGACAACCCCTAATATATTATAACTTGTGTTCATATTAGCATATTCGCTTTTTAAATCTTCATAAGAACACCAATCATCGTATACTTTAGGAAATTTAATAGATACCTCATTCCAACCATCATAACTCTTTACTATATTTAAATCATGAGTGAAAACATTAACAGTCCCATCTGCGGTATTTATTATCTCATATACCTCTACTAAATATAATTGGGTTTGTTTAAATGGAACTACAATACGATTATCTGGATGCTGTAGTACGAAACTATAACAATATGTGGGATTTAACATATTTAAATTAAAGCCATTATTTTGTGCGGCTTCTAAGAACATCGCACGAAATGTTTTTGCAGGGAAATTTGATTTATAAAAAGATACCTCCCCACCAACTGTATTGCGTGTTGCAAACTCCCAAGAACCAGATAACCCGGAGGTTTTATCCCAAAATATATTAATCATAGTTCCTTCTATAAATTCCTCTGCAACAATATCATAGCTTTTATCTGGGTTTTTATTAATAAACATATCGTATGATATTGATTTAGGCGGCGAAAAACTTACTACTTGATTAGTAGAATCAACTACTATAGACCTTAGAAGCCCAACCGTAGGAATTAAATCTGAAGTTAAAAATTCTTTGTCATACCTAATAATACTATACTCATTGTTGTTTTTAGTAACATAAGGCACTCTATTAAAATGTTTCAATGAAAAGTTATTCTGGGACTCTATAGTTGTTTCATTTAGTATCATATTTTTAAAACCAGGTATATCACCTAACTTATAGAGTGGATGGCACACATTTGACATATTATAATATAATTTATTGTAATATATCTTTAAACCAATATTGAATTGTTTTGATTTCAGTTATAACAGTGATAAAAATTTCTAGCATAAATATAGGAACAATATGTCAACAAAAAGTGTAGAAGATAATAATGAGTTAGAAGTAAATAAGTCAAAAAAGAATGTTGACGCTGACGCTGAAACCCCCGTTGAATCAAAGCCAGATAATAAAACTATTGATTTGCAATTATCGGACGTAATTCGGCTTGAAGCGCCATCTAATAAGGTTTTAGATAACAATACGTTCATAATTGAGTATATAGATAAAAACTCTATTAAATTGGTCAACGTAGATGATTTAACCTCTTTAAAAATAAGAATAGGAGGCGATGGTATATTAGGTGATGGTTCAATTACTTCTATTGCGCTTATTGACCGTAGTGAACAAAATGGATATGCTCGTCAAAATAATTTATTAACCGGAACATGGGTTGATATACTTTTTGGCGGAGATGCGCCTGTTATAATTACTGGTGAAATTACTAACTTAGAAGAGGATATGATTGAACTAAAAACCTATCCTGATGGTGATATATTATATATTAACTTCGGTTATAAGGGAATTCCTCTTGATTTACCAATTGAAACCATCACTATTAGAGAGAAACCAGAGAAAATGCGCAAACAAGAAGAAAAAGAAACAGATATAGACGAAACATTGGTTGATAAAGAAGCAAGAGAAAAAACCAGAAGACAACGCGAATCTTCGGATTCCCTGGAGGATATTCCAGAATTTGATGAAGATGCTGAGAGAGAAAATAAGGAGGCTATATACAATTTACCAGCAAAAGATGTCAAGGATACGATTCGCGAATTCTTTGTGCGCGCCGATGAAATTAAAATTGGACAAGAGTTGGCCGCAATTAAACAACTCGTAGATGTTGAAGAAGCACAACAACGCTATAACATTCATTCTCAAACAGATGATTTACTCAATGAATTATTATCAAATATACCAAACACTCAAAGAACATCTGCGGTTTTAAATAATGTTCATACTATGATTGAGCGTTTTAAACAATTACGCCTAGAATTTTCAAATTTAGATGAGAATAGAAATGTGATGAGCCCTATTGTAAAAACAGTTAATTGGAAGCCTCTGGCAGATAACTTATTAACTTTTAAAACATTATTATACTGGCTATTACCTGTCGCAAAAAATGTTAAAAAGGTATATAATATTAGTTCAAAAGAGGATGCAGAAGAAATAATTGATGTTATTCCATTATCCATGGACGAAGATATATCAGAAATGAAAAATATATTTGACCGTTATAAATCAAATGATACGCCCTTAGAGCAAAATAAGTATTTTAATCTTATTTCTGAATTAAACCCATATTTAACGCCGTTTAATGAACCTAATGTTGAAACCGCATATGATGTTATTAATAGCATAACTATTGACACTGATTTAAGCGTAATAATTGATAATTTAAACGAATTTATGTCTTCTATTGTTGAAAATGATATAATTAAGTCCAGGAAATTCGTAATACAGCGCTATAACTTAGGCGTAACCCGGTTAGATGCAAGTCAATTAACTGGTAAAAAGATGATTTCGCATAGAATTAACATAACTCAACCAGATACTCTAGAACTAAAATCAATAGTAATGCTTCCTGAACCTACTATCCGTTTCTCTCATATTAATTTACCAGCAACTAGCATATATGAGAAGGCCAATTTAAATACGACGTTTCTTAATTATTGGGAATTATTAAATGATAAATCGCCGATTAATAAGGCATTAATAGATAATATAGATAGTGACGCCGACCTTGATAGTAAATTTGCGAATACAATTAAGAACTACGTCCTAATAAAAAATGAAAAAATGGATAGTATGCCGAATCATGAAATATATAAAAAGTTTTTACAAAGGATAATACCAAAAACGCGGGTATTATTTAATCTTATGAAAAAATATATACATGGCAAACTTTCTCTCTATGACATAGTTGGATACTTAGAACCATTCTTAGTTTATACCGATGACTTAACATTTATGCAATATAAAGATATCAATCTATTTCTACAAGAAAGAATATCAGAACACTATAAAATATTCAAGAACAGAGAGAAAGAGTTTTCAGCTCTTAAAAAGAAGGCATCAACTATTGGTGTTAAACAAAATGACCGTAAGATTATATCGTTATTAACTGAAAAGAGCGCTTTTAATGAGGTATTAAAAAGTTATGATTATGAGCCAAGTAGTCTAACATTAACTAACTCGGAACTTCTTTGGACTATGATATCAACCGATTTTTCAACAATATATAACGATGCTATTGCTATAGCAAATATTGGAACTATGATGCCAGAAAATATAAGTTCTATTATTGAAAACATTGAAAAACAAAAGGATAAATTAGAAGATGCTATTAAAGAAGAAGAAAAAGATAATAAATGCCAAACAATTGTTATTTCAAAACAATATAAAGCCTTAGAAGAAATTGCCGCTGATAATGATAAATTAACATACTTTGATAAGAAATATGATGATACTATGTATGGAATACTAGATGAGTATCAGAAAGAGCAAATATCTATGGAGCCGGATAAGTTCAACGAATTTTTAATTCAAAAACTTATTAGTAAAAATAAAATTAGACCAGATGATGCGCCTTATATGGCAGAAACCTTGATAACTGGCATGAAAAGAGTTGTTGATGGTAATTTTGCTATTATGTTTGATATCGCACAGGACAAAATGTTATACTTTAAACGAACGCATAATAAATGGCAACCCGATAAAACGATTGATGAAAAGACCACAACATCTAACCAGCAACTTTTATGCGATTTTCAAAAAGACTGCATGGAAGTTGATAAAAAATATAAAGCAATATGCGAGACTCAGGATTTAAATAAACGACATGTAACTGAAAATGCTCTTAAGGATATAATTAGTCAGTTTGATAAAAAGTATGAAATGTCAAAAGATAAGCTCGCCGAACTATTAAACAAAAATTATGATTATGCGACAAGAATTATAGAACGGCTACATAATATTCATGATGCTAGACAATATAAATATAATGCTCAACAGTTTAAATTAGGTATTAATAGTGAAGATTTTAATAATGACCAAGTTCCGTCTCCTTACTTAAAATTAAGAGACCTTATATTGGGGCAGGCTAATATTAATAAGCGACAAAACTATATAGTAAGATTTGCGATTCGTTTTACGAGGGAACCTTCCGCGGAGGAGTCTAGTACTGAAGATGGCAACCATTGGCGATATTGTATTAAAACTGGCGTTAAATTACTTCCATCCTTCTTATATAAGTTAGCAACATGTTGGATAGAGAATCCTGAGAATTATTTAAGAGTTATTGATGAGATTATTAAAGATTGCGGTAAGAAAAGCGATGATGGAGATTCTTGGGTTGACCAATATAGCGGTTATATTATATGCGCGATTGACTTTGATATTGATGAGGGCTACGAAGAAGGCTATAAAGTTAAAACGCGTGAATTAATGGAACAAGACTTAGGCGACTCTATATTAACTGCATCTGCAAAGCCTATATTAAAAAAATATATAACTCCTGAAACAAAAATGATGTCAAATATAATAAATGCATTAGCCGAAAATATGGGCATATTCATAGAAGACCAAAAGGAATTTATTATCAAAATAGCATTAGACATAATGCAAGGTGGCGCATTAATATCGGAAGAAGACCATAAAACGCGAGTGGAAGAGGCCGCAAAGAAGGGTAAAAAATTACCTACCTATATGGCAGTTTATAACAGCACAATTTTATATTTAACGCTTGGCGCTTATTTGATTGGAGTACAAACGTCTGTCCCCTCTATTAAAACTCGCAAAACGTTCCCGGGGTGCGTGCGTTCTTTTACCGGCTACCCATTTGAAGGCTCCGGTGATTTATCTTCTCTTCAATATTTATCATGCGTTGCATATAAATTACGTAATGAGACACATCCTTGGTCTGCCCTTATGCGCATGAAAGAGGCGAATATTGCTGAAAAAATAAAGGCATTCATTGATGCATACTATATCACTAATGTGGATGTCTCTCAAAAATTTAAGAATAAATTAGAGTACTTATTAACGAATCCAGAAAATACGATTCCTGAGGAGTATGCTTTAAATAAATGGACGCAGTTTTTGCCACCACTTATTCCATTTAAACTTAAACCCATTACTAACATCTCAGAAGAGTTTAAGAAGGAATGCCTTCGTAATTTTAGAACTGGTGCAACCTGTCAAAGAGAGAAAATACTAGTGATTAAATCCAAGATTATATTTTTCTCTCTTGCACTCCAAGAATTAATTCAAAAAGTAGTTGATAAAAAGAAGTTGTTACTAATGAACTCTGCCAAAGAACCCTTCTTAGAAAACGCATGTTGTAGTGAGCGTGGAGGAATAAGCACTATTAAATATTTTATTGAAGAAGAGCCTGAAATACTTTTATATAATAAGATAGTCCGCGATTTAACTAATATTATTGAAGATATTAATGCGGTTACTAAGGCTCCGTTATTCTTCTGTAGAGAGAACTCTAAGAATATTTATGCTCCATTAAGCGACCAATTTAATGATGAAACTATTTATCGGGCATTTATTACATTTTGTAAATTTAATTCAATTATTCCGATTAGTCCTGAGTTAGAAGCAATATGTGGTGGTAAACCAGAACATTTTTCTAAGACGGATTCTATTAGTGAGAAAATTAGAAAATTAAAACAAGATGGCAAAAACTACAACAACGAATCTTTGTTAAGGTTATTGCAATACTTAAATCGGAAAAATATAGTAAATTTGCATATTGATACCCCAGTTATAACACAAGTACAAAAATTACGAAATACGATTGAGGAGATTGATAAAAACTCAGATGACAGCGACAATAAAGAAATTGTTCCTAAGGAGTTTAGAACAAAGATAGATGCCGCATTAGACACCTATGATATTGCAGTTTCTGAGGATACAGAGGAAATGCGCGCATTAAAGAATTATTTGGCTCGGGTTAATGGCGAAATTAAGAACGATATGTATGACTTTATTAGCAAAAACAGTGGTGCTACAAAAAAGACTCTAAGGGACATTAAAACGTTGTTAAATACGTTTATGAAGTGGGGAGATTGTTCAGAAGATGCGCGAAAAACGTCTATTTCAGATGAAAGCACATATAATAATATTCAGTTTGTCAAGAACTACATACATCAATTTTTAAGCATCTTTCCTGAAACAATATTAAATAATGTAGATTACCAAAATGCGGTTAGTTTGCCGAATTACTGGAATCTATCTAAAAACCATGTTTCAGACTTAAAGAATATAATTAGCGAATATTATGTTGCGCTAAGACCATTTTATAATGATAAGGTAGTGTTAAATATAGTAAAAAAAATTCCTGATATAACAAAGAACCTTTTGACTTTAACCTTAGATACGCCTTATATGACAGAAATTAAATATAAAGAGGAAAAAACTTATTCTGTCTTTGATAAAAGAACTAGCGAACTGTTATTTGAAAATTATTTCTTACAGACATTAAATATATATAAACAATTAGCAGAAGATTCAAAAATGCTTGTATTAGTTGCGCCTGAAGAACAGGATGAGAGAGAACTTGCTCTAACTATAGAAAATATGGAAGACGAGGAATTAAATTTATCCGCAAAAACGGCTCCAACTATGCTTTTAGGTAACATTAAGGATATGAAAGTGAGGATATCTAAATTACTAGTATCATATTTAACCATAATGACTAATCATAAGGATATTATTGATTTAAGTTATGATAAGGTGATGGAAGTAGTGTTTAAAAGTAAAGAAAGAGAGAAGGATACGTTTACTGATAGGCTTCAGGCGATGACTGATGAAGAGCGCGATGCGGATACTATTTTGAAGATTAATAAATTGGGCGCTTGGAGCAAGGGTCTTCAAAAAGGTCTAACTACCTACGTAAAGGAAACTTATGATGAAGAGAGAGAATATATGGAAAAGATTGCTGATATTGAGAAGAATCTTAGAAAAAATAAGAATGTTGTTGATGAAAATATGGAGCAATATTTAGAGGATTATATGGAAAACGCAGATGCAGTTGCCGATATTGAGGGAGAAGATAATGATATCGCTTGGTTTGCTGGGGATGATGCAGGAGAAGACTATTTTGGTGCGGAACAAAACAATGATGATTGGCAAGAACGAGACTAACTGAAAAAAAGGCACTATTGGAGTGGTGGGTAGATTTTTCTTTTTTTTTATATATTTTATGTGTTTTTATATTAATTATTATATGCTTAGTATATAATAATAAATAATGAACTCAATTTATAAATCTTATATTTCAAAAAACGTCACGCTTGCGAGCATTCTATTATTTTTAGCAATATTTATAACTATTCAAATTGGTAAGCCACGATTTTTATATAAAGATGATGGAAGCATTCGTGATTTTGGAATAGGTTATCGTAACAAAACTATACTCCCTGTATGGCTTTTAGCGATTGTTCTAGGCATAATCTGTTATTTATTTATTTTATATTATGTATCAAGACCTACATTATTTTGATGAGTGATGAGTTATTTATAGAGTATAAATCTTAGAATTTGCCTTTTTGGACTCAGAATCTATTTGTTTTTTAGTTTTTATATATTCATTTTGACTTTGTTGCATAGTAGCAAGGTCTTTTTGACAAGGCTTGCTCATAATATTATATTGAGTTATTGAAATTAATAAAATTGCGGTATAAACATACCAAAGAGCCTCTCCTATATTATCTCTTGCAACAACAACATCTAACAGTTGTTGTTTCATATCCGATGCACCAGTTTGGTATTGTTCTTTCATTAATGGAAGTAACATTGACCAATAATCCATGAAATTTGATGGAACGATTTGGTTTATCATTATAGACATGTTTCCACTCATTTTTATAATTGCCTCGGCCGCACTTTTTAAACTAGCCTTTTTCTCTGGAGCAGCATCGGTTATTGCATTTATTGTCTGATTTAAATCCGTATTTACTAATAATTCTGACAATACATTATTTGCGGTATTTGATACAGCAAAGTAACCAATGACATTTGAAAACGCTGACTTAAAACCAGGGAATATCATTAAACAGACAACAACTCCACCAAAAATAAAGAACCATGGTATTAATGTCATTAAAAACGCAGAGCCCATATTCTGCATTATGCTTCCACCACACTTATTTACCATTACGCTAGCATTTATTCCGATTTGAGATAATACAATAAATAAGAAATAAATAAATAAAGCAGTATTACTGCTGCTATTATATGCAGCGTATTGTTCACCTGATTGGTCGTCATAAGCACTAATGTTTAACTTTGGTTTTAATACCATGTAGTATAAAATAGTTATAATTATAAAAATTAAAAAGGATAAATACGAACTGTCCATATAGATATTGTGTATAATTTATTTTGTTATTATAACAGTAATTATTAGGCAACTATTATGAATTTTGATAATTTTACTAAACCTAGTCTAATAGAACCAGGCGTAAAGTATTTTTTAAGTGAAACATTAAAGCAGTGCAGAATATTTAAAAACACATACAACAATTTATTGTTAAATATCGGATTAGGCTTAGGGTTTTTACTCATTTTAGGAATAATCTTATTTTTTAAGTATAAAGGAAAACTTACGCCAGTAGAAAAAGATATGCGAAATAGACAAAAACAGCAATATATATTATCAAAAATACAGAATTTTCAGGAGGCTAAAAAGAGCGCACACCAATCATTAATAACTGGTCTACCACATTGGGAAACCGAATATGATGTTATTCATAGAAAATTAAAATAACCCGCCCAATTAACAGAATAACAAATTATAACAACAAATTATAACAACAAATTACAACAATAAATTATAGAGTCTATAATTAAATTATAATAATAAAATATAGAATGAACTTTAAAACTCAAGAAGAAGAAAAACGAGATGCAGATAAACGCAAATTTGTTGATGGTTTAGATCAATATTTTAGATATAAAAGCATTTATGAAAGTCTCATAAAAAATGAAAAAAACAAAATAAATAAGTTACCTGGATTAAGTTGGAGAGAGAAGCGCATAGAGTTTATGAAAATTAAACCAAAATGCGTTAACTGTAAACGACCGGTTGGTTCTATTTTTTCTACTAAAGTTGATGATGATGGGCGAAATCTTATCGCAATTTGTGGTGATAGGACGGCGCCTTGTCTATTTAATATAAACATTAATCTTGGCCTCGTTGAGAATATACGTGATAATCTTAATAGCGATGAGGATTCCCTCTCTCAAAATAAGAGAGAAATAATTATAGACAAAAATGATATGTTGTTTGGCTATATAACAGAAGAAGAGGCTGTTGAAAAGTTTGATAAAATTAAGGAAAAAGTTTCCGAATTCACTAAAGTATATGAGTTTAC
>Ga0209443_1000011_pt1 | contig 125299 bp, 165 predicted proteins | sample LauGreBMM110DCMD_2_FD_187571 | JGI IMG/M metagenome (GOLD analysis project Ga0209443, IMG submission 187571) | Freshwater lake microbial communities from Lake Michigan, USA - Su13.BD.MM110.DCMD (SPAdes) (version 2) | ecosystem: Environmental > Aquatic > Freshwater > Lake | place: Lake... | reverse complement strand
CATTTTCTTAAAGGCGTAGAGCTCTAAAAACCTAAATGGACGATCTCTTTGAGGCTCTTGCAAATAACGGGTTCGCGCAACGCGATGACGTAACGCTCGGATACGTCATCGCGAACACGGCACAAGACTGTCAATATTCCCCCGAGGCCAGGACGAACCTGGCCGTTCTTATGAAGTACGAGAAGTACGCAGATGTTGAGATTGGCGTTTTGAAGGCCAAGTTTTTAATGATTAAAGTATTTGATTAGAGTAAAGATGGCGCCCCTTCGCAACGCAGTCAACATGAACAACGACGCTGAAGTCGAGCGCCTTCTAGCAGCCGGGGCGAATGTAAACGCGCGAGGGAACAATGGATATACCGCATTGATGAGAACCGTCCTTCGATCACACCAACTCCCATATTCACTTGGTATTATGAAGCAGCTTATCATGGCTGGAGCGAATGTAAACGCGCGCGGACCGAATGGAAATACGGTGAGAAATTATGCCAACCGCGGGAACCGCAACAACCGCGGGCACCGCCGGGAGGCTATCAATGCGGCGGTGGAGAACTCGTACACTCGTTCCAATATTTGGTACAATCGTTTTCTTCGCCGCGCAGGCATCGGATCGAATTCGAATTCGAACCGCCCAGTGTTGAGTGTCCAGTCCAAGGCGAACCTGCGTGCCAAGGCCAACACTCCTGTAAACCGCCCATGGAATAATTTCAAAAATAAAGACCCAATTTCACTAAATAACCGATCAAACTGGAAAGGAAAACGTGCAATTGAAGTGAATACAAACGGTCGCAAAACATATTTTTATCCTGCAAATTTCAATACATATTTTACAAACGAATGGAAGAACATGTCTCCAACGAGCAAGTCATCAATTCACCCGACCAAGCGCCACCCTTTGAATCGTTCTGTTGTGAGACGTAACCAGGTGAAGCTCGTAACGTTCATTGGTAATAAGCCTAATAAGGCTTGAGCGCGTTGAACAGCCAAGTAAAATGGACGACCTCATCCGTCAAAACTTTGGTCCGGGCGAAAGCCTGTGGAACCCCAAGTGTTTTGACCGATTGTACACCTTGCGCGAAGGGTCACGGGTCCTCGCCTTGTGTACGCTCCAAAAATGGAAGGACGGATGGATCCTCGGGGATCTATGCGTCGCCGAGAAACGCAAGGGTCTCGCGACCCGACTCGTCAATAAGGTTCTCTCAAAAGTCAAAGAACCCATATGGGTCGATGCGAATGAACAATCGAATGGAATATTCGCCAAGGATCCGAGGTGGACCCGCGCCCGTGAAAACCCTTGGGAGCCTTCAGGAACGGCGTGGGGGCTAGCGATTTGATTTTTTTCCCACGTAAAATTAATGGCTCACTTGGACATGACAGATGGAACATTAACTGTAAATGGTCAAACATCAAATATGTTTTGTTTAGAAACATGCGATGTTTGTGGTCAAATTTCATATGAAGATCTTTTTAAACTCAGTAACGGTGTAACCCCTCGTGATGACTGGTTTCCAGCTTCTGTTGTTAAGCACGGAAGTATGCCACCAAACCTACCTTTTCAGCATGTAGCATATGGTCCATACCCACAGATTTCATTTCTGACTCCTAAAGATGAACTTTTTACTATATATTCTAATTCAGCAAGCAACTCTATTATTCTATCAAATTGTTCGTCTCAGCTGACTGTAGTACCAAATAAATACGGTTTTGTTCTAAAAGAAATATCTTGAATATATATACATGACTCATTTTGATATATCAAACGGATCAATAACAGTAAACGGTAAAACTGTAGAGCCATGTACTTTAACTTCATGCGGAGCATGTGGTAAGATTTCTTACCAAAAACTTATACGTAAGGGTAAAACCTGCAGAGAACGTGATTCTTCGTTTCCTGCAGTCTCTTATTTGTTGCATTTTGATAATTTGCCTAAAGTTCTCGATTTAGAAGGGGCTTATCCATCGTTGTGCGTTGCTAATATATGTTCAAACGTATTTTTAATATACTCAAATTCATTGAGTAATTCTTTCCCAGTGCATCAGTCGAATGCAAATATCACATTTACTCAACTATCCAATGGTCTTGTTATTGATCAATTTTCACCCACGTCCAGCCAGTAATTATGTATTTACTCTCCGCCAGAAAGCCACAATGAATATAAGTCCATGTAGCTGGAAATATGATTAGTTTACCAGTTTCAGGTTTTTCGGTTTTGTAATAAAAACCAGTTCCACTTTCTACTGGTTTGTCATTCAAATACCAAATAAAAGTTGTCGTTCTTATATACCCTTCCATAAAATTGGAGTCTTCGTGCCATTTGTACGACCCACTTTTTTGAATTTGGCAGCCTGTATGCTGGATAGATTTAGATAAATCATAACCAGCAAATTTATCTTTTAGAAAAATATCATATTGTTTATAACCATCGAACAGTTTTTCTTGAAGTTTTAATGCAACGTCTGCCCAGTTTTCAAGACCTGCAAGTGCTAGGTCGGCTGATATTTTAACATGTGGTTTGAAAGCCCCACCAGCTTGTCCTGGGACCTTGCGTGGATCGTCCTCAAATCTTTGAATAATTTCATTACAAAAATCATTATCCAAATGGTTGGGTATAGAAAATACCAAGTCCATTACAGTGGTTTAATTTTTTATTTTCAGCATGTTGGCAACGCTCTATGAAAAAACCCTGTAAGCATATATCGTCCTTCACAGTTTATATGACTATATACATCGTGCCATGTTGCTGGAAACATAACAAGTTTGCCAATTTTAGACTTTATTTTTTTATGGATGAAATCAGTTTCACCTTCATCACTCAAACAAATATAAAAAGCACAAAATCTCTCAAGGTTGCCTTCTACGTGAAAAGGACATTCCCATACACCACCTGTGTTCAATTTACGTATAACAAGAGTTTCTCCATTTTTTAAATTGTACGAATATATGGAGGAATTCTCCGGCGTTTCCCCGGGCCATTTAGAATACCAGTGTTTTTTGAACATTTCTATAAATTCTTCAAGTTTTGGTTTCAATTCATCCATAATTTCATCCCATTCTAAAAATTGTGAAATATGCAGGCAGTCTTCTGATTGATATTTCTTGACTCGAGGTTCATTGTCGAATTTTATTATCATCTTTTTGCATAATTCTGGTGATATCATGTTTGAAAAATCAAACACCAGGTCCATCTTCTATCTCTGTAATATTTTCTTTTGTTGGTAAAACATACGCACCTGTACCTAGTTTAATAGGCCACTCGAAAGTCCCCGGTGAAGCATGCACACTTCCTTTGAGGAGTCTGTGAGCACATCTTCCTATATTTACATTACAATCTGATAAACAAAATATGAATGTGTAATCCATATTTTTAGGCAATGGTACGATTTCTGATAAACAATGAACTCGAACAACTCTGAAATTAACAGAAGGAACATCTAATATATATGTGAGTTCACATGCCTGTTTTTTAAGATGCGATTGATATCTCAAAAGAGCTCTACTATATATATCAGACAACTCGGGACTGGAAATAACCTTTCCTTCATACGATTGTATTTTATTCACAAGTTCATTTGATATTTGATGGTCAAAGTTAAAAAACGTGGGAACTGTGTTAAAAGCATTTTTAACAGAGTCTATAAAATATGATGGATAAGGATTATAAGTATATAAATTTGGTCTTTCAGAAGGTGGAAATAAAATAATCCGTTTCCGTCCACTCACTTGACATAACCAATTATCTTCACCATCTTCATGCATGGATGTTCTACAATTTCCTCTATTTATCCAAATATTTGTTGAGATTATCTGAAAATTTTCATCAATATTTAACTTTGAATTTTCAATTTTATTCTGAACTACATAATATTGTGGGTTATTTATTTCTAAAAAATCATCTAAAGAAAACGTTTCCCATCCAAATGTTTTATCCGGATACCAGTGAGCCTGGTTCGTCGACAGGAAACAATTATCACGGCTTTTCGAGCATTTTAAGGGTCGTTGTCCAATATCTTCAAAGACGTCTTTGCATGATATAGTATGGCGTTTTACTCTAACACCCATATGTGTATCTTCCACGAACCAAAAATTCACAGCAACGTTCAGTCCTGTATCAGGATCGGGTTCAGATTCAACAAAATGATACCAATTTCTGGGTATAAATAATCTCTCACCTGAGTTGAGATAATATTCATACTTCTTCGCTTTGTAAAAGAGGGGAAACTCTCTCGGGTCCGGATCGAGCGTATTTATACGGGAATATCTTGTATCATGTATAAATGTGGTTAAATCCATAATAAAAATATATTATGTTTTATAAATAGTAAAATGGCGCAGTTGCGTTCTGTATCTATTCAGCAGACTGTACAGATTGGTGGTATAGGAAGAACCCTCTCCGGAGCCCCAGCTGGTATAAATATTCAACTTGGAAATATGACAAACACAAGTACACAACCCAGTGCATTTTATAGAGATCCTTTAGGGAACACTGGTCCAGTTAGCGCTGGAGGAAATATCCAAAGTGACAAGTTAAGAACTCGTACTCTAGCTTTTCTCACTGGAACAGGCGCTTTATCATCACCTACACTTCAAACTTTACTAAGTCAAGCACAGCAACAGGGATATTTCTCCTTATGGAACAGAGCACAATCAACTGGAGCCTTAACTATTTCAACTGGTTCAGCAAACACCTCGAATCCAAACCCTCCTACGAATACAGGAACCAACCCAGTTGTACCGGTAAGTTACCCAAATGGAGGAACCAACCCATATATACCGGTAAGTTACCCAAATGGAGGAACCAACCCATATTATCCGGCATCAGGTGGTAATCCAAACTTCTATACTGTACCGGCATCAGGCGGTAATCCAAACTTCTATACTGTACCGGCATCAGGTGGCAATCCAAACTTCTATACTGTACCGGCATCAGGTGGCAATCCAAACTTCTCGTATGTAGGCCCATCACCATCATACTGCAATCCAGGGTATTCAAACTACAGCGGCAGTTGCAATAACTGTCAGTATAACTGCGTTTTATGCTGTGGTAACTTCAACCCATATTATCCGGGATATAACCAAAATTCAGGAACCAACCCATATTATCCGGCAAGTTACCCAAATGGAGGAACCAACCCATATTATCCGGCAACTTACCCAAATGGAGGAACCAACCCATATTATCCGACAACTTACCCAAATGGAGGAACCAACCCATCTTATCCGGCATCAGGCGGTAATCCAAACTTCTATACTGTACCGGCATCAGGCGGTAATCCAAACTTCTTTACTGTACCGCAATCAGGTGGCAATCCAAACTTTGCACCATCTCCTGCCAATGTCGCAGCAAACATCCAGGGTCCCGCGTCTCCTCTTGTGTATAGTCAGGGATATATTCTTTCGCAACAATCCTCGGCACAGCAAATTACTGTAGTCACAGCAGGTCTTACACCTGCACAAGGAGCCAATACCGCTGGATCTATTCGTGCTATTCAGCAAGCTGGTCCTATTGGAAGCATGGTGGTTCAACAAGGTACTTTACAGTATACTTAAAATACGAGTTTCCACCCCCTCATTTGAAAATGGTAAGATCTTTCTATATTTTTTAATATTTTTTCGTTTGTTGTAAGACGTTCATCGAGATATTTAAATTTTTTTTGTAAAATAAGATCTAAAAGTTCTTCTTGTGTGTACCCTTCGGGTAAATATTGAATATGTAGCCCATTTTTTGACAAATAAAATAGTGAGTGTGTACAATCAACTGTTGATTCTTTACATTTCCAGTCTTCAAGTGTATCGTAATACATAATTTCTAATTTAGTCCGTCTAATATATACTATGTCTATGAGTCTGCATAAAGGAACGTTTGACGAGTTTGGAATAGTAGTTCTCACAAATTCGCCATTCAAATATTCTAAAAAATTATCTCTTTTATGAATTTCACATATAATGTCTATATCATTAAAACGTTCTTCTTTCCTGATGTATACGTCGCGAACAAATCCAGCAATTACTAAAGCTCCAAAATCTATAACACGTTGCGCAATTTCCATCGAGTTTATTATAGTGAACATATTTTATGGAGTTGGAAATCGAAGTATATGACAGCCCCGTTATTCACGCAATATTACGTAATTTTTGCAATAAAGAAGAACTTGAAATGGTTAAAACAGAACTGTCGGGTTTATTTCATCAGTTGAAAGGTCCAGAAGAAACCGGAACAGCACGAACCGTTCTTGGTGACATAAAGAAGAAGAATAAAGGTTTGTTTTTACAACAAAATTCAGGATTGCCAACGATTATCCGTAAATATCGTGATAGTGTTATGATATCTGATCTTGAGCGCCGTAACTGGTTTTTTGGCGCTCTTCGTTCCATGAATAATGAAACAACACTTGCGAGTTATTATGAAAATTCAGGTCATTATAAACCACATACAGACGAATCGGTTTTAACGGCTATTTATTACACATGGTCTGAACCTAAAACGTTTGAAGGTGGGGACCTTTATTTTGGAAATTTTAAAGTTCCCATAACTAACAATTGTTTACTCGTGTTTCCTTCATGGACAACACATGAAGTGAAACCTCTCACTGGTTCAGGACGGTGGGCTATTTCTCAATTTTTGACACAAATTCCACCTCCAGTCTCTCGTGAATTCTTGAGGTTTACAAATATCTTATCTGTTATGGATTTTAACTCTATAAAACGAACAATTGATTCAGGTACATGGACAACAAAAGGAAAATCAGATGAATCAAACACTGTATCTTTTTTGCACATGGATCTTTCAGACAAAGAATTATTCACAAACAAATTTTTACCTGTTATAGAAAAATTAGCCGGTATACCGCTTGTTCTTGACAGAGTCTATGCAAATGGTCAGTACTATGGCATGGATGGGTCGTGGCATCAGGACAACCCAGACGATTCAGCATATACATTTTTATTATATATAAATGAAATAACAGAATTAGAAAACTGGGGTGGACAAACCGAATTTCTAAATGAAGATGGAACTATAACGTCGGTTGTTCCAGAAACAAATAGTGCTATTTTTTTCAAGTCGAACAAATTTCACAGGGGTAATGCACCATCTCGTTTTATATCAGAACTACGAACAACCGTTGCGTGGAAACTGAGAAATAAAAATAATTAAGAATTAGAATGAGATATATTCACACTTGTAGAGATGGAATATATGTAGATTTTACAACAAAAGTATACGACGGAAAGTTTTATGGGTTAACGCATCAAGGTCGTGATTGGTATGCGTTTGGTACACCAATTCTAACCTCTTTACATACACCAAGTTTTGAAGGATATATTCTCAAATTTCAAATAGATGAAAATGGACTATTAATAAATCCACACGTGTTTGCAACAGGTTTAGATAATGGGGTACATCAAATAATGATTTATAAAAATAATCTCTATGTTCTAGAAACTGGTGTCCAGCGAGTTTTACGTATATCTCTTACAAATCCTTCTGAAAAAGAATATATTTATCCAATTGATAAAGCAATTAGTTCATGGTACCTTAAAAGCAAATATGAAGGATCTTCTGAAAAGTATGAACATATGAACTCAATAACTGTATTTGATAACAAATTTTACATCATGTGTCCTTTTCTTAAAAATTTTATATTAGAAGGCGAGCCAAGTCAAGATGGTAATACAAAATCAATTATAAGAGTTTTTGACGAAAATTGGAAACTTATTGAAACTATAGACACGGGTCGGTATTATTGTCATGACCTTGTTGTTGTACATAGAGACATACTATTCTGTGACGCTACAAATGTAATTTGTAAATACAGTACAATAACGAAAAATATAGAAGAAGTACAGCAATTAGACGACCCTACAAAAGTGAAACATCGCATTATCCTAAGAGGTTTGTCAATGTCAAAGTCTGGTGAAATATTTGTTGGATCATCGAGTATAGATGAAGTATACGCACCTTATATAACAAACTTAACAGACAATAGTAAAATACAAGTTAAAAATGCAGCGTGTTGTATAAAAGCCGCTGATGGTTCAGATTATAATGATGAAACATGTCGAATAGATGAACGAACTTTTTCTTCTCTAAATTTCAATTTCAAACCAATAAGCAACAAGTTTGTAATGAATATACAACAACTGAATTCTATAGATAATAAAATTATAGATAAACTGGTTGAAGATGCTCAAAAACTGACTCTTAAGTTTGGAGGCGTGGGCGACGCACCAGAAGGAGCTCCACCAAACATTAGAAAATCACGCGTCACATTTCTCCAAAGATCTGATTTTGGATACATATATGATATATTGTTTAAAATGATTCAAACTTGTAATGAAGAATTATACAACTTTCATCTTACAGGTTTAAGCGAAGACGTTCAATTTACAGAGTATGATGAAAATTATAAAGGACATTATACATGGCACACTGATCTAGGAGCCGAGTCTGCAACGCGAAAACTCAGTATTGTTGTTCAACTATCGGATCCAAGTGAATACGAGGGGTGTGAACTTCAATATACAATCGGAAGTGACCACAAGACTGCTCCAAAAGAAAAAGGAACAGTCGTCATATTTCCGAGTTTTATTGTTCATCGTGTAACACCAATTACAAAAGGAATTAGGAGAAGTCTTGTTCTTTGGGCAACGGGTCCTTCATTTGTGTAGAATATTTTGATTCCAGTACTTTCAAACATAAATTTTTTCCTTCGCAACCCGCTGACCATGTATCAAGGGCTGTTTTGTAATCAATCACTGGTTTTCCAATTCTTTCGTTTACTATGTTGTGCATGTCAACTGTCCATTCAAATATATCTTGCGAGTCAGTTTCGGGAATAGGGTGGTCGTCAATGAGTTTAATAAAATCTTTTCTACATTCTCCACATGGAATTATATTTTTAAATGTATTAATAAAATTCACAATATTTGACACATATTTTGTTCCTAAACAAGTTATGTGTAAAGTACCCCAAAAGTACAGACCAAAACTTTCTTTACAAACTCCCATTTTATTCTATATTTTCTTCCGCATTTTTATTTCGTGTAAAAAACATAACAAACGACCATCGGTCGGCGTTTGTTATTCTTGAAGAATGTAAATTTTCCACCCCTGAGCTAAAAAAAAGTAGCTTTCCTGTTTCAATTGTGAAAACTTCTTCTTCTTTGCGAGTATCTTTATTATGAAAACAAAATTCACCTCCTTCGCATTTGTTTAAGTACAAAATAGCTGAATAATGTCTTTCTGCGTTATTTTTTCCTTCTACTATTTTATAAGTATTTGTATTATGGTCATATACCCTATTGTCAACATGTATAGGATGCGCGGATCCTTTATGTCTGAAACACATATTTGAATATTCTATATATATCTTTTCGTGTATATACTTTTCAACTATACCTAGAATTTTCTGTCTAATCACTTTTATATCGTTTTTAACAAGCTGAGGAGCTTCTCTGAAAGATTTTGTAAGACGAACCGTATCTCGTGTCGTTACGTTTGATAAATCTAAATTATATTCAAAAGATTCAATGTGATTTGTCAACGAAATTATATATTCACATTCTTGTTGTGTGAAAACTTGGGACGCTTCACCCCGAAAACTCATTAAGAGAACTAAAGATATTTTTAACATTTAATAGACATGAAACGAATAATTCTAGAAGGCTGAGTTGTTGTAGCTGGCGTTGTGATTTGCATAGAGTTTGGAATTGTTTGTAAAATTTCGTCAAAAACTGGATTGTTTGTAAAATTTTCAACTAAAATGATTGTTCCACCTGGTTTCATTCTCGTCATGAGAATCTTTACATCCAATTTTATGTAGTCCATTCCTAACAAGTTCATTGAAATAAAGGCGAGATCGACTGATGCTAAATCGTGGCACCCAAGTGTGTACTGCACCATTCCTCTCATAGGGGTGATTTTTCGCTGTATTCCAAGTGCCTTCACAGATTTCCAAAAGTTCCAATATGTAGCAGGAAGATCATCTGAAGGAAATCCTTCAGGTTCTCCAGTTACAGGCCAGCTATTGTGGCTATAAATAGTAGCGCCATTCGAAAATGAACTCGCCAAGTAAGACATAGACGTCTCCAAAGAACCAATATCAAGGAAAGTTGAATCGGAATTCAGATTTGACAACAAGGGTACCATGGTCTCAACAACGTCCTGACGCCAAGGGCACGGTATCTCTCCAATAGTCGTCTTAGGTACTGGTCCTGCGTAAGTTTCAACACTATAAGATATCACTGGAGTCTGCATTTTATAATCTATTTATATTTTTTTTTCAATCCTTCATAGACACACTTTAAGAATTCGGTCACGTGTACTGCAATGGGAATCCAAGCCTCTATGATTTACAGACCGGTCGTCACTGACGCGCACATCGCGAACGCTCTGAGAATCGCACAGACCAAACAGAACAACACGGGAGACCAGGTAAAATACCAGTCAAAGGCTGTTCGACTCGTCGAATACAAAGTGCGTCAGAAGCAGCAGATGGTCGAGGCAAAGGATATCGAGGACATACTTAATTCTATGTACCCGAGAGGGACGTGGAGGTTGTGAGATCCTACTTCCGTCCGACCATCATGGTGAGCCACTTCTGCAACTTCTGCGCTCTGGCGATCTTCTTGAGAAGGGCAGTCTTCTTGGGTCCTGTTTTCATATTCCGCGCCTCTTTGCGCTTCATCATAGTAATAGCCTTAAAAACTTGGATTTCAATCTGGGCGCGGTTCATTTTTATACTTAATAGAGAAAAAGTTTATAAACTCAACAATGATCTTATACACCGGCGTGGGTGCCGACCCGAGCGGCATCCACACAGAGGAGAGCTTCTTGAAAATTATGAGGCGCGACGTCGAGAATAAGAAATGGCAGAGGCGCCCGGAGACCAACCCAGATAATTGGCTCTACGAGAACGAGATCCAACTCAAGTTCAAGGATTGGGTCTTGCCTGATGACTTTTGCTTCTTCACAGTGGACGACTGGATCGATTACGCGGGGGCTGTGAGAATTAATTCCTCTTCCTAATATAAATGGACTTTTATACTTTGCTCTTCTGGATCGGCTTTTTGACTGTGCTCATCATTCACTTGCAGATGATCAGCACGAGCACACGTCACGCGGTCATTACGATCACCGCCCTGTCTGCGATGTTTCTCGGCTCCAAGATTGGCAGAGAATTTCTCGGTATTAATTAATGAAGAGTTGCAACAAGTCGGGTCCAAAAAACAAAAAGTGCGTCAGGACATCGAACAAAAAGGTTTTTAGTCTTCCGAGGAAATTCTCGAAGCTCGCGTGTATGATGGGAATCATCAAAGGGTTCACTATGCGTGCAAGCTGCGCGCCATGGAAGAAGTGAGCGTGCGCTCTCTTAGCCCCCTTAATTTCAAAAGTAAATTCAAATGACTGAGGAGTACATCCATCAGCCTATGTTCACGTACCTCGGGAACAAACGCAAGCTCCTTGACTTTATTGAAGAACAGATCAATCACGTCAAGAAGAAGCTCAAGAAGGACAAACTCGTTACGATGGACGGCTTCAGTGGCAGTGGGGTCGTGTCGCGTATGCTGTCCACGCACTCATCCGAGCTCCACACGAATGACCTAGAGCTCTACGCCGATGTCGCTACTAACTGTTATGTCAAGCAGCCGACCAAAGCTCAGCAGGAAAAGATCGCCAAGCACATCGATAAGATGAATGAGCTGGCTGAAAAGGGACCCTACGTCGAGGGAATCATGACCAAATGGTACGCACCCAAAAGCACGGAGAATCCCAAAGAGGGCGAGGTTTGTTTCTATACCCGCGAGAATGCCAAGATTATAGATACTATGCGCAATTACATTGAGAAAAAGGTTGAGAATGAGCTGACTGACTGGTGCCTTGGACCACTCATAGTTCAATCTAGCATCTACTGCAACTCTATGGGTCACACCATGGCTTTCTTCAAAGACAAGGATAACGTGGGCACGTTTCACAAAACGGAAAGCCATTGGAACCGGGTGTCAAAACCTATAAAACTAGAGTGCCCCATCTGGTCGCCCGAGCCCTGCAAGGTGGAGTGCCACAACCAGTCGACCAACGAGCTCGTGAAGAAACTCAAGGGCCCGTTTGACCTCATCTACTACGACCCACCCTATAACCAGCACGAGTACAGCCACATGTATTTCCTTCTGAACGTGATCATCACTAATAAAAAAGCGAAGAACTGGATGGAGGTGACGCACATGCCCTCCCGTGAAGAGAGGAACCAGTCGGACTATAACAAGGAGGACCTAGCACTCAAGGCTATGACCGAGCTTATTCAGGACTCGCTCAAGATTTCCAAGTATGTACTCATCTCGTATAACGACGAGGGTATCATCAGCGCCAACAAATGGAAAAAGATGCTCGAGCCATACGAGTATAACAAAGTGAAAAAAGAGTATAAACGGTTCGCTGGTCGCGATTCGGATGTGGGGACCGTCTACGAGATTCTGTACCTTATCAGGAAGTGAGGTGCTTGCACTGCAGCAGGGTTCACTATGCGTGCAAGCTGCGCGCCATGGAAGAAGTAAATAATACAGACTATCAGTAGATGCAGTGCATTCGCAATCAAGACTTGCTTTATATAATTTTACCCTATTTCAACTTTTGTGGATTCACGAGACGAAAACAATTATTTGTTGAATTTGTAAATAGAATTCAAAATACTTCAGGAATACGAATAATTGTTGCCGAGTGCTCAGGACTTACACCCCTTGGAAAACTCCCGGGAGTCTGGAAACACATAAAAGTCGAAACAGAACACTCTTTATGGATAAAGGAAAGTATGATTAATATTGCAGTCAGTGACTTGCCTCAAAACTGGAAATATGTAGCATGGGTTGACGCTGATATTTCATTTTTAAACCAAAATTGGGTGGGAGATACCATCCAAGCTTTAGATGCCTCCAACATTGTACAAATGTTTCACTCTGTAGTAAATCTCGGACCGAACGGCGAACATGTCAAGACTGATAAGAGTTTCGGATATATGGCTTGTGGAAGCGGTAAACCTTACTTGAAAAATGACAAGTACGGGTTTTGGCATCCAGGGTATGCATGGGCGTGCACCCGCAAAGCGTTCGAAACGATGGGTGGGCTTGTAGATTGGGCTATTTTAGGATCAGGTGACAGACACATGGCTATGGCGCTCATAGGAAAGGTTGCTGACAGCTATCCTGGAAATATACATGAAAATTATAAAAAACTTTTACTCGATTACGAAAAACAAGTGAATAAACTATCTCTTTCATGGGTCTCGGGAACTATTGTTCATTATTGGCACGGATCCTTGGAGAATCGCAAGTATCGTGAGCGTTGGGATATTTTGACCAAGAATTCATTTGACCCGTTGAAGGATATAGGAATTACAAAAAAAGGACTTTTACAACTATCCGGAGAGGGCAAGAGACTTGTGGAACCAATTGCCAATTATTTTTTGGAAAGATGTGAGGATTCTTAACGCAGACTATTATCTGGGTCCGATTTTCCTATGTACCACTCCTTGGGTGCCTTTTTCTTGGTTACAAGAACGTATTTATATACACGGGCAATTGCCCACTGCTGCGGGGTGGCTCCAACGCGGCTCCCACCGGTCTTCCACGCCTTGAGTCCGCGGTTATACACAGTATTGAGGGTAGATCTGGATATGCCTGTTTGTCTGGAAATGGCATTCTTATTAAACTTGAGGTCTGGGTAGGTTTTGTGAAACAACAAGGTCCACCTGGACTTTTTGCGCGTCCCGCCTGCGTTGGAGCGCCCGAGGGACAATTTCGAGTATGGGAGTTTCCTCCGTTTAAGCAGTTCCTTTTCGCGTATGAGTTTCATAGATTTACTCAGACCCGAGAAGTACCTTTCAGGCCAGGTGAGTCTCACCTGGATGTGTCTTGTACGCCGCATCCTAATTCTGTCTGTTATTATTTTCAAGGTCTAGGTCCCATGCCGATGTCCTCGTTGGTTGGGACGCACCCGCTGCCTGTGGGCATGTAGCCTGGAGAGCACATGCTGTCAAACTTGGGAGATGGACGGCTGGGTTTGAACATGTTCAAGAGAACGACAAGCGCCAGTATCGCCATAATCACAATAAAAACAGTGTTCATTTGTATTCGCAAATATTAATTTAATAGGAAGGATCCATCAGGTGCTTGTAGAAGACAGCGTTCGCCTCCGATGCTGGGGACATCTTGGGCGAATACATCTCTGGAACCTTGGAATCGGTTGAGATGCCAGCCTCTGAGGATGCCTCGCCGATGGGCATGCACTCTGTGCCTGAGGCTGCCCAAGGTGCGTAGTAGTACCCCAGAGGGCACTTCTTTATCAGCTTGGGGGCGGGGCGGCGAAGAACCAGGACGGCGAGGATAGCCACAAGCAGAACGATAATGACAAGGTTCATTCTTAATAAAAGAAAACAATTTTTTCGCACTCGAAAAGTGACTTGAGTTTTTTGATAAATTTAGTGTAGTCCTCCTCAAACTCTTCTTGGGAGACTTCATACTCAAATTTCGCGAGGTCATCTGGTGTCAGGATGACCACCTTGTTGCACCGGTGGAGCTTCTCACGGGTCGCACCATTTGTGGTGCAATACTCGTCAAAAGCTGCGTTAAATTCAGACTGGGTCGGGAATGTCTTGTCCTGGTACAAGTTGTTTACCCATGAATCGAGTTCAGGGAACTCCCCATAACATTTTTTGAATTTTGATTCAAAATTGTCTGTCCACCCGAGCTTCACCATGTGTTTCATACACATATAACTTTTAAGTTAATTAAGTCGGAGCCATCTTTTGAGCATACTATTTGGTCTTTTCCCTAATGGGGGTGAAAGCATGTTCATGATTCTATTGAGACTGGATGGAAACTTTTTCGACCCAATCTTCAAAGAGGGTAACTTCTGTTCTTTGGGCATTACTTAATAATGACCAATATAAAAGATGGGGCGATCATTGAAAGGAATACCGTTAAACTGGGTTGTTGCTGCAGATGTATAGGCTCCCATATTGTCCCAGACGATCCAGTCATCATCCTTAATATTCACGGGTAAATTGAGTTCTTTGTAAATGATGTCACCCCCGTCGCAGGTTGAACCGAAAATTGTCAGTGGAGCCTCCTCTCCACTAATTTTATTCCAAAATTGATCTAGAACCTCCTTGACCTGTGGTTGGGCGTGGTCAAAGAGTATGCAGTTGAATGCGCCATACAGACTTTCACTGATGGTTATACCGGAACCTTTTGTCCCAATGACGGGTGTGTACAGTGTCATGATTTGTTCGACAAAGTAACGCCCGGGTTCGGCAATGAGTGTAATGTCTTTTGGAGCACTGATGGTTTTAGGCAATCCAGAGGCGGAGGAAAATCCCCCACCAATATCGATGATGCGAGGGTCGTACCCGTGTTCGCGTGCCAAGTCCACAGCTCTCTCAGCGGTCCGCACCGCCTCCTCGAAAACCTTAGAACTGGACGCAAACGATCCGACGTGGAAGGAAACTCCAATCACGTCGAGACCGAGCGTCCGGGCTGTAAACAACAGAACGTCCCAATCATTTTCCTCAGCGCCATACTTGACGCCGAGGTTACACCGCGCTGATGGGTCATCAGCACGGATTCTCAAAAGGAGCTTACACTCAGGAAATACAGAAGCAATCTTTTTGAGCTCGCACACGCTATCAAACGTGGTCCGCAAAATTTTACGCGATTTTGCATACAAAATCTCCTCCACACGTTTACACGGATTTGCATAAAGAATTCGCTCTGGCTCAACCCCCAAGTCCAGCACTTGTTTAATCTCGGCTGGACTTGCACAGTCAAAGTTCGATCCCATCTTGGCTAGGGCTTCGATGATCTTGGTATTTGGGTTACATTTGACTGCATAATATGGTTTAATATTGGGAAGAGCTTCGGTCCACTCGTCATACACGCGCTTAAGTAATGAGAGATCGAGGGTATAAAAGGAATCCGAGGGAGCGTGTGAGCTCCCGAAGCCGACCATCAAGTGGTACTTGTTCCAAAGATTTTATTTTTATCTATGAAAAAGTAAACCCACATGGATACCGCTATCCAACACCACATTGTTGAAAATGTACCGTATTTCCCATAAAAGTAAATACTTGCAAGTAAAGTCAAACAGGCTCCTATAAAAATTTCATGGTACCCGGCAATCCATATAGGTGCGAGAAAGAATACAAACCAGGGTATAAGTTTAAATAACGAAGGAATCCACTTCCATTCAAGATGTCCATTACCACCAACGACTGTTCTGAAATCGAACTTTTGAGTCGACAGCAGTACTGCAACATACATGGCATAACCTGCAAGTAACTTGTTTCGTAAAGACTCATTTTCAATCAAGTATATAGCTGCAACAGGTTCGATTAAGACGATAAGGAAACCAATTTGTGACCAAAATGTATTGAGGCGAGGTACTTGCAAGTTTTTCCATAAAAAGTATTCTACAAGTTGCATATGTGTAAATATAGCCGCAAATACCCATAATTTGGGATCATACCCATGTGTTATTCCGGCAAGAGTCATGGCAGCTGCCCACGTAGCGAGAGATCCATCCGCACTCCAGCACATATTATGTACTTTATAAATAATTTAGAATCTTATAGTAATGCCAAGCAGAAGCAATTTACTTTTAAAATACGTCAAGCAGGGGTCTCCCAAAGTTTCACGCCGGAACGCCCTCCTGAAGGCGACCAAAGGTCCCACCAGGCGCGAGGCTCTTATGAAAATTATTGGACCAATTCCTTATATGATCACAGGGTACAAAAACACCAAGGGGCGCCCATTCTATGTGACTCTTAAAGGAACTTATATTATCCGCGTAAATGGCAAATCAGTGTACGGGCGTAAAGCAAATTCGTGTCATGTCCCCGCCAAGATTTGCCCTCGCAGGTGTAAAAGCAAAGCTTAACCAGATGGCTGACCGATCCCTCATTTTCCTGCTCGACCGCTCGGGATCCATGGAGACGTGTCGCGACGACACAATTGGCGGATTCAATTCATTCGTCAAGGATCAGGCGGCTCTCGGAGGCAAGCTCACTTTGATTCAATTTGATCATGAGATTTTGATCAGTTATAGTGACGTGGATCTCAAGAATATCAAGCCTTTGACCACCGAGACGTTCGAGCCTCGCGGGTCAACGGCACTTCTCGATGCGATCGGCACGACAATCAAGTCTGAGAAGAGTTCCAATCCACTCGTCATTATCCTGACTGACGGTCAAGAGAATGCAAGCTGTAAATATACTAAGGCGCACATCAAGGACCTCATCGAGCAGAAGACCAAGGATGGCTGGACGTTTATGTACCTGGGCGCAAACCAGGATGCTTTTGCTGAGGCTGGGTCTCTAGGAATTGCACCAGGATGCGCGGTAAATTACGACGTCAGCAAGACTCCCGAGGCATTCCGCGCTCTGAGCCAGACTGTCAGCCAGCGTGCCACCCAGTAAAAATAATACAGTGTAATAGTAAATGTTTGGTCAGAAGAAAAGCTTTTCTCTCAACAGTATCACCAAGGCTGGCGCGTCCCTAGGATTCACCCCAAATGTTCTCAAAAAAGCTATAGGAGGTTACGGTTCACAACTCGCGGGTGCAGCAAAAGCTGGACTGAACGCGCGCGTTGCCAGAACCGCAGCTGGTCTTCAAACTAAAATTACTGGCGCTCCCCCCACCCCAACACCAATTAAGATTCAAAATGCAAAACCCATGACACCCCCTGGAGCAACTTTCTAGGATGCTGCGGCTGCTGCAGCCTGAGCTGCCCCAATTGCCGCAATCAACCCCTGGAGACGCGCCTGGAGCTGAGCATTCTTCATCTGCTTCGTTTCCCCAAGACCTGAAATGAGCTTGTTAAGTTCGGCATCCATAGCTCCCTGAGCGTGACGCACATTGTTGGGCGTCATTAAAGCCTGAACTTGCTCAGTAGTGGGCACGGCTTCCTCAGCTGTGCTAAAGTTTGGAAGACTCTTTGCAATAGCAACGGCTTCCTCAATGGCTGCAGCTGCCTCTTCAGGTGCTGCACTCGTGAACCCCTTGAAGGTGAAATAGCCTGCGACACCAAGAGCCAAAATTGAAGCCACGAGTATAAAGATGGAAAAATTGAAATTATTCATGGAATTCTTATCTCTCTTGTCATCCGCCAACTTCATGTACGTGTTTATGTTCATCGATGCAAGGGCAATACCTAAAACGGCTACGACAATAAAGGCTCCTGGGACCATAGCCTCTTTGAGACCCATTATTATTATCACTCAATATATTTTATACGATTCCAGCAATTTTATACTCTGACCCCCCCTTGGCAACAAAGAACATTATGAGACAACACACGAACAATACCAAAAATGCGATCCATGAATTCTTGAGATTTTGCTTCTTGGTATTGTCAGCCTTGTCGCCCTTATTCTTCTGCTGAATCCAGCCAGCCATAGTTCCAATGAAAATTGCAAACATGATGAAGGCGCACGCAGCGAACCCGTACGAAACAATCTTGGCTGTCCCCTGAGCGGCGTTCTTTGCCATGAGAAGCTCACCCGCGCCTGGGATGGCATATGCTGCAAGTTTGGTGGCTGCTTTCTTTGCAAGGTTTTCCTCGATTCCCATTCTATTACTTTGCATAGACTATTTTCTCACCGAGCACACTCTGCGTCTGACGCAAGGCTGCCTGGAAGGAGGGTTTGCTCCATAAAACATGTCTGGACCAGAAACCCGCCGTGTATTTCCCGTTGCGTCCCCAAGATTCACGCTTCTCGTGCCTGGCGAGATACCGCCCCATACGCTCCTTGTCTTTGTGGATCGTATAGTCCGAGTACCCTTTACGTCCGAACCTCACCACCTTACCATTCGGGAAAACTGCCATGAATTTATGAATTTTATTATCGGACTTGTAGAGCTTCACAGTCATTTTATACTAATTCTTATTGAGATATAAATCAAAAGAACCAAAATTATGATGTTAAAGGTTATATAGCCTGTAATATAAGGGAACGCCGTATCCCGTAGTGCGTTATTTTCTAAAATCATATTTAATACCTGCTTGGTAAGAGAGTCCTCCTCTCCATCTTCACTTGACGCCATGGATCGCTATCTTCCTAAACCGGTACAAAAAAATACTCACGAATTCACGACACTGGGACCTACCGTGTGTATTCTTGGGAAAACAGGTACCGGGAAAACGTGGCTTGTTCATCACGAGTTAGAAAGGTTTCTCGAGTTAACCCCGGACATCTTGAGGAGCAAGCAGGATACAATTGAATTTTTAACTAAAATTAAAAATTCTGAGCTACCGGTGGTTCTTGACGAGTACGAGTGCGTATCAGATCTCATAGGTATGCGTGAGATTACGGAACCTCCAACAAAAGGTCTTTTTATTATAGTGTCACAGGTTCCCGTGAAATTTGATTTTGAAATTAACGTGTACCATATGCCTGTGAAAAATTCCGAAGAAATTAATAACATTTTTCCAAAGGCTGACGCTACCATTATTGCAACATGTGCAGGCGACCTCCGAGTGGTGGCTCAGAGCCTCGAGTTCAAGTCTGATTTGCGTGACGATTTTCAGGGTCCTCGTGATTTTTTAATTTCACTTGTATCAAAAAATTCAACTGTGAATCCGATTCATTATATAGGTCACCCTGTTCAAGAACCTGGCAATATAGCTTCAATTTTACATGAAAATTACCCTGATAGTAAAGGGGACCACGCTACTATCATAGATATGTTGAGTCAGGCTGATATCATCGAGTCCAGGGTATATGCCGGTGACTGGGAACTTCTTCACTATTTCAATTTATGGGGTTGTATTTTACCGTCTATAGAAATTGATCACACACTCGGGGCTAAACTTAGAGCTGGATCAACATGGACAAAATATCAAAATTCATGTATGCGTGCGAAAAGAATAGATGCCATGTCAAATAGAAAACCAGGTAAGAATTTAGTTCATGACGAACTCCTCGCTCTGAGGGAATATGCTGAACGTGAAAATATAGAGATACTGAAAGAATACAAACTTCAACCTCAGGACATTGATGTTTTGAACCATCTCAGTCCATTTCGCAAGATAAAAGCGAAGACTGTGGGTTATCTAAAAAAATGTCTGGCTGCGTCTGCCAGCCCGTAGTAGAGGATGAATACGTCAAGGTGGATGGGTCTGACGTGTATTTTTACTGCGAAGTTTGTGAGCAAACTGTTCTCGAGCTTATTATGAAGCTCCGTAAGCTCGAGAAGGAGCTACTTCACAAGTACCTGGATCTTGGAATCACCTACAAGCCTGAGATCCGTATTTGGATTAGGAGTGATGGTGGTGATATGCACTCGGGTCTGAGTGCCATGGATGCAATTGCATCCATGGATAGGGTAAAGGTTCGAACTATCGCTGATGGAATGTGTGCAAGTGCCGCCACCTTCATTCTACTGGGCGGTCACCGTCGGCACATGACCGAGAATTCGTACATACTGATTCATCAGCTAAATATGGACGGATCTTGGGGAAAGTTTGAGGACTACAAAGATCAAATGGAGAACCTCGAACAATTTATGGATCGTTTTCGCGAAATTTACACACGGGAGACTGATATTCCTGAAAAAAAACTAAAAAAGATTCTGCGGCGCGACATATGCATGAATTCTAAAAAGTGTGTAAAATATTACGTAGTAGATTCAGTTTGGTGATTCTCCTCTGGGGGTGGCACCTCGGCAGCCTGTGCCACGATGCTCACGGGACCCTTGGTGAGGGCACTCACCTGAGGAATGTTGATGGCACCCTTCTGGAACTTATCAGTGAACTTCTTGTACAGGAAATAACCAATTACAATAATGGCAATCACTGCTACAATGTTAAAAATGTTAAAGGGACCACCCGCCTTTATCTCACCGAGAGCTGCGCGTTTTACGTGATCAACGACTGGAACTGCGGACTGCATTACTAAGAATTCGTGTTTTTTCCTGGCTGTGGCGCCGCACCCCTTGTCAAGTAAGACACAATGGATATTCATCGCGCATGGGCAGATTTTGATTTGCTTCGGGGTCAGGCTGAAACTTCGATAGAGACGACTTCGAACGTAGAACAGTATATGTGTCGGTTCTGTGGCGGTCCCAAAACTTTTGACGGGGTTGAGATTGATTTACCAACATGTATGGAATGCGGAGTTCAAGATGGGTCCTTCATCTCCGATGAACCTGAATGGCGGTCTGGAGCGAATAATGATACAACAGAAGCAGACCCTACACGCGTAGGCGCTCCTGTCAAGACTGACCTCTTTTCAGCTGCTTGGGGTATGAATACTATGATTACTGGTAAATCTAAGATGGCGAGAATAAACATGCACGCCTCAATGAATCACAAGGATCGAGCTCTTTTTCATGCCTATGCAGAGATTACCAGAATATGCAAAGATGTTCTCAAGTTGACTGATAATGTAGTCTACGATGCAAATATCAAATATCATAAATTTAATGCTGCAGTACTGACGAGGGGGGCTGTGCGCAACGGCATCAAGGCGAACTGTGTGTTTCAGGCGTGTCGAGAGAATGGGGTGGCGCGAACGACCAAGGAGATTGCGGACGCTTTCCAGATTCCTTCAAAAGATATTTCGAGAACATCTGATATTTTTCAGGAGCAGAATCCAGAAAAGACGGTTCACGTGACGCAACCTGCTGATCTCATTCCTCGTTTCATGAACAGTATCATCTGCGTCGCAGAGAACGACCGAGGACGTGTCAAGTGCAAGATTGTCAAGGTGTGCAAATCACTCGAGGATTGTGTCGAGTTGATGGGAAGAACACCCAAGGCGATTGCGTGCGCGGTCATCTACATCGTGTTGAGCAAGCTCGAACTCAAGCCAAACAAGAAGGAGATTTGCAGAATTTGTGAAGTTTCCGAGCCGACTCTAAGTAAGATTGAGGTGATAGTTAAAAAAGAACTTGCTTAAAATAGAAATGGCTGGAATCGTGTTATTTGTAAGCACACCTTGTTACGGCGGTATTTGTCTCCAAGCGTATGCCGAGTCTATGCTTCGTCTCCAGCGCACGTGTGCAGCCAATGGCATCCAAATGATGCTGGATACGACAGAAAACGAGTCTCTCGTCCATCGCGCGCGTAATCTCGCCGTCGCTCGTTTCTATCAGAAGACTGCAGCGACCCACTTTCTATTTATCGACGCAGATGTTCACTTTGACCCCGAGTCGGTCGTGCGTCTCATCAAGTCTGGTCATGAGGTTTCGTGCGCCGCTTACCCTAAAAAGACTGTTATGTGGGATCAAGTGGAAACCTATGTAAAGTCGGGTGAGACTGGGCGCGACCTTGCACGCGTCGCCGCGTCCCTCGTGCTCAACTTCCGGTACCAGCAGACCCAGATCAAAGATGGCTTTGCCGAGGTGCTGGACGGTCCTACTGGTTTCATGCTCATCAAGCGAGATGTGTTTACCAAGATGTTTGCCAAGTACCCCGAGCTCAATTGCGTGAATGACCACCAGAATAAGGACCTGGACGAGTACGTGGCGGTGTTTGACTGCATGATTGACCCCCAGACGCGCCGGTACCTTTCAGAGGACTATGCCTTTTGCCGGCGCTGGCAGCAGATGGGCGGTCAGATTTTTGCCGACTGCATGACTGTCCTGGGACACGTGGGAAATATCAGGTTCCAGGGAAAGCTCGAGGATCGTCTTAAGGCGACCGTAAGTGTATAAATTATATGGACAAGACCGAGTCTATAAATAGATTAAAAAACCACCTTGCCTTGTGTAATATTAATCACGAAAAACAGGTTATGAAGTTACCTTCGTTAAAAGAAGCAAACATATACTGCGTTATTAATGGAGTTTCATCACATCAATATGGTCCGCTGTTGGAGAAGTATATAAGGACAAAGTTCAATTATATTAAGAATAAAGCCGAAGATTGTACTGGAGATTGTTCTAAAGATGGAAAGAACTCCGAAGTAAAGGTTTCTTTGGGAGGAGCAACTCACTCAAAATTCAACTTTGTCCAGATAAGACCATCTCACGATTGCGACTCGTATATTCTTACTGCATATCATCTATCACCTGAAAATGTTGATGCAGAGGGGGAGTTGTATGTCTTCAAAATTCCGAAGGAGGACATGAAGAAAATCGTGGTGTCATATGGTGGATACGCGCACGGAACTATCAAAAAACACGGTCTTATTACGACCGAGTCGTTGAATGATGAAAAAAATATCAAAGAATATGCTATTCGTCCAACTATTAACAGTGAATGTTGGAAAGCATTAATGCTTCATAGAATTATAGAGACTTCTCTTTAATCATACGCTTCACTATACAGTCTTACAAGGTCCCCTCTACCAATAGAGTTCTGTCGTGCTGTATCAAGACTTATAGCGTAATCAAGTGTGGTAAATCTTTCAACTAATGTATTTTTGTTTATGTTCGCTTTAATCCAGTGCCAACTTTTAGGACGTAATGTTTCAAGACCAGTATCAATAATTCCACCACATTTCCCGCCATAGGCGCGAATAGCAAAGTCCGCTCCATTTGGAGGTGTTGGTTGTCCATTTGCATCTTTTCGACCAAACCCCAAGAAATCCCAATCTTCGTGTGTCGTTGATAGTTCAACGATTAAGCGCTGCGCAACTCTTTTTTCCCATATTTGGAAACAACATTTCGCCATCATAGGAGGACTAAACGAGCAGGGTTCCGTTGGGATTTCTTCATCCAATACAAGATGAAAATTTTTATTTAATTTATTATGAACGCTTACACGACGAAATGTTCTTGGAATAATGAAAGCTATTACATCTGCCCATTCAGAAGCGTGATTGAAGAATTTTATAGCAAGAGAACTTACTCTTCCAAATGGAGGATTGCCCACTACAAGAACCTTTCCAATATTATTTGGGGGTGAATAAGTTAGAAAATCTTGCTTGACAATATCTTTGTGTTCCGGGGAGATATCAATACCAAGTTTTTTTTCAGTTGGAATTCTTGTAAGGAAACTTCCATTTCCTGCACTTGGTTCAACAACCAATCCCCAAACGCTCCATTTATAATGAGAACCAATCGAATTTAAACATTTTTCAGAGATTGCTGGGAGTGTATAGAACTTATCCAGTCCTGCTTGACGAACTTCTGTGGCGTCAGACATATATTATATATACCTAAATTCTATAAGTGAGTCAGGTGCTTGAGGTGAAGGCTGACCAGAATTAGATACTTAAGGTTTAAAAAGGTGTTTAAATAAAATGCCCGTTCTTCATATTTGTGCAGTGACTCGCAATAAATCAATTAGTGCGACAACCCTACACACCATGATGAACCTCCATATGGTGTGCATGCAGAAAGGTCAACACCTTGAGGTTCACTTTGTCGATGACCGGTCGACCCTCCCCAAGCTCATAAAGACTGGCGAGCGCCTCTTCTGGATGGATTACGGGACCAATCTGAATAATGAGATTCTTTACAAGGTTGTAGACCCTTTCGAGAAGGGTGTTCAGGTGGTGGTGTTTCCCTCGGTCAAGGAGGGGATTAACTGGGAGCAGTTTACCAAGAAAACCAAGGAGGGTTCGAGCGAGCCTGCCGGGCAGCGCGGTCTGACATTTGATACCGAGGTGGGTAAGAAGCTCGCGGACAATCTCTACGAGTGCACCAAGACGAATGCGCGCGTGTGGGTGATGGATACCAAGCCAGTTGACAAGAAGCTCCGGGGCGGTAAGGAGCCCATCAAGCTTCCACTTGAGGGTCCGCTCGAAAATATGTTCGGGACACTTCAGAAAATTGGAATTAAAATTGGGGTCATGTCCGATGCGATTGTCGTGTGCCATTTCGTTCACGAGTGCTTCGGGAATATTCTCGAGGCGTCAGGTGTTCGTTTGGAACCTTAAAAAACTGATGCATATATACATCAAATGCCAGGAGGTTCTGAAACAAATGCATCAGGTCTTCCATTTGAGAAACTTACTGATAATACACAAAATCTAATCGCACAGGGATTTGAAAAAAAGAAATATTATCTTCAAAAAGGTTCAACTGTATTTTTGATGCAAATAAATCTTAAAAAATATTTCAAAGAATTTTTTGATATAGAATTATTTAGACATCCAGATGAAGCTTATCTTTTTCAGAATGGAGAAACATACACTCTGAAAATTATAGAAAAAAAGAATCAGAATGTTTCTGGTAGTGTTGATGTAAAACTCGGGGCTGCTAATTGGTTCATTCGTGAATATGAATATATACTTGGTAACAAATTTAAAGTTGAATATGTTTTTGTATTGGGTCCATGGTTAACTGAAGAGTATCTTTCAAGTCACAAGAAGTGGCAGGTGGCTCGTAAACTTCACAAGGAGGAAGGAACTCGTATATTTTTTGGAGGAGACCCGGATTATTTTGAGCAGATAAATAAATGGATTTTTAATTTTTAATTATAACTTCAGTTGTCATCGTTGACGGGTCCTTGCTGTGTATAGCGCGCCTTGCAGGTATTTCTTCAATTTTAAAGTCTTTGAAAGCTTCATGTACAAGTAAAACACTCGAATTGCTCATTACCCACCGTGATTCTAATGTTTTAATTTTATCAAAAAATTCTTTATGATTGAACTCTTTCCGTGTATATGCCGTGAATGATGTTGCATTCTCGGGTACATATGGGGGGTCCATATAAACAAAGTCATTTGTTGTAGTTTTATCCAGTGCTTTTTCATAGCTCATACATGTAAATTCTACATTCTGAATTGCAAGAGATACTCTGCGAATATTATCAGGGTCCATGAGTGTTGGGTTCTTCATGTGCCCATATGGAACATTAAACCCGTTTGGTCCTTCTCTATACAATCCTCGAAAACCAACTTTATTGAGATAAATGAACAACGCGGGAGTTTGAAAACTATTATACTGATTACGTCGATTATAATATGTCTCTTCGGTTATATCATTCTGAAGAATAGAAAGTTCAGTAATGAGACCTTCTGGGTCATTCTGAATCATTTTGTACATTTCAATGAGATGAGGGTTCAAATCTGAAGCATAAATCTTACCTTTGACGCGTGGTATAACGGAAAGTAGAACAGAACCTCCACCTATAAAAGGTTCATAGTAATCTCCCGGAATTTCATCTGGAAAATTCGAGAGAACTTTGTGCATAATTTGAGTTTTACCTCCAACCCATTTCAATACAGGCTTGCTCATTTATTATTAAACGCTCCTAATGTTTAAGTTAAACTAGTGAAGAAGGTTTCGTGTCTTGTCATCGACTTAAACAAACAAACGTCTTAATAGTTAAGAAACGCAGATGGGCGAAGCCCTTCTGAATTTCATCCAAGAGTCGTGGAAATCTGACGGGACCAGATTTCCAGGACCCCAACCCGTCTCGATCGAGCGTAGGCACTTCCCCCTGCTCAAGAGGCAGCCTTATTTTGTCTGTGAAAAAACAGATGGCGTGCGTCACTTGCTTGCGAGTACTGAAGAGGGGGTGTTTTTGGTAAACCGCGCGTTTTTTATTGAGCCGGTAAAAATTCGTGTACCCAAGGACACTTTATTGGACGGCGAACTCGTGAAAACCAAGGCGGGCAAGAGCTTTTTTGTGGTTCACGATGCAGTTCGCGTCAAGGGGGAGAATCTCACGAGCCAACCCCTGAACTATCGCCTGGATGCTGCGCGCAAGGTGATCAAGGGGATCATCAAGACGGCGCAAGCTCCCTTTGAAATTCGGGTCAAGAATATGCACCTGTGGGGGTCTGAACGATTGCCCGCTCTGGACACTTATGAGTACGAGACGGACGGGCTCGTTCTTACACCTATCAACGAGCCTATTCGCATGGGAACTCACGAGACTATGTTCAAGTGGAAACCCAAGGGGAGAATAACCATCGATTTCGAGTTGAGAAAAGGGTACGAGTTGTGGGTGCAGGATCGTGGGAACCCTTATAAGGAGGCGGAATTGCACATCAAAAACAAAAGACTTGATTTACCGGACGGCACCATTGTGGAGTGTGGATATGGAGATTTGGGTTTTTTTGTGGAAAAGGTGCGTACAGACAAGACGTATGCAAATAATCGCCGCACCTATTTCAGGACTATGATCAATCTAAGGGAAGATATTCAAGTTGGTGAGCTTACAGGCTTTTGATAGGTCGGTACCACGCTTGATAAAACTCCCCTCTCATGTTTAATATATCAGGACCTTCATGAATCGTCTCGTCGTCCTTAATATACCATTTGTCGTATCGTCTCACGAGTAAAGCATAGTGTCCTCCTTGCTTATGTCCCATATGTAGGATACACGCAAAGAGCTTGCGCCCCTCAAACTCAAAAGGAATTTCTACTGGGAATTTATAATCATACATCGAGAAGGAAAAGTTTATAAACTTGGGCCACCGGGTCACCGTACTGGTCACCCGAGCCTCTTCATGGTCAGTCCCTCCTTCATCCTTGTAATTTTGGATCAAAATTGATTTTTGTTTGTCCCCAATTAAATCCTGTAGACGAGATGGCTCGGACACATCGAGAATAAGTGTCGTAAATTGGTTAGTAATTGTGGAAGACCCCCCTTCCCATGAAGTCTCCTGGGACTCCTCCCCATTAAATAGATCTGTGATGAACTCCTTCCCGAGTGACTCTTCGAAAACATCTATGATCAAAAGGACAACCTCCTGCGCATCATGCTGCCGACCAGCATCGAAGCGTGGGAATCGAATCCTAAAAGCTCCCAAGAGATCGCTCGGGCTTACAGGTTTGGTTTCATCCTTGATAAATAACTGTTTCACAACCTTCTGGTACTCCTTAGTAATGTCACAGGGGCACCCTTCAAGATTTTCTTTAAAAAAGTGATTCGTCAAGGGTGGAACGTGTGCCAAACACTGAATCGCAGTATTGAAATAGCATGTATTTCCGAGATTCCAAAGACCTCTCATTTCGACTTGTATTCATTACGATTTTCCTCTCTAAGAGATTTCGTGTCTTGTCACGTCTTAGAGACAAAAGAGTTAGAATAAGCAAATGAATTTGATGGCTCACCGTCTGTTTGACAAGTGGGAAAGCATCATCAATTCTCACAAGGACAAGGAGAATATCGAAATTGAGTTTAGATTTGGACGCAAGTCACAGAAGAATTTTGACACGAATGTAGGGCAGGAGACGTTCAAGAAGCTGCTTATCGGTCTGAATGGCTACACAGGCTGGGAGACGACCAAGCATACGAGCGCTACTGTCTATTATTTTGACGGGGGGAAGCGTCTGACAGTTGACGATGAATCTGAAGAGCATGTGGGGTGCATCAAGCAGAGGGTCAAGGTGGATGACTTTTCGCTTGAGGGTCACCCTTTTGATATCAGGCTCGGAATTTCAACTGAAAAGCCCTTCGAGTATGACGGTGAGGAGACGAGTAATAAGCAAAAGACCAAGGAGCGTTGGTCTTTTGTTCGCAAGAATCTCTCTATTGACTTGACTATGATCAAGGGGGACCCGGAGGACAAGGACTGCGACGAGGACACAAGTTATCAGGTGGAGATGGAGATTATAGAGCCGGGGAAGATTCAGTCAAAGGATGAGTTGTTCAAGCTATTGTACAAGGTGTTTGACCTATTGAAATGCATTTAACAACTTCAGGAGCCCCTTCTTATTCGTCGAATTTGTTGCTCCAGCTATTTTTAGGTTGCGCGCTATTGATAGGAGTTCAGATTGAGTAAAGCGTTTCGCTTGCTTACCGTTAATCTTCAGTTCCCCGTTTGACACTGTGAGTTTGTGCGTCTTTTTGCCCACTGTAACGACATTTGCAGGAATACTAAATGTGTTGCGAACACGTTTAGGGATATTTACACCAGCCTCGGTGTATTTTTTGACAACCGTTTTAGCAGCCGCCCCAAGTATTTTGGGTATTTCTTTAAATATTGGCTGTTTTCCAGGTCCAGGTACTACGTAGTGTCCAGCCTTGAATGCATTCCAGTTTCCGGCACGACGGTTTGACAGGTTTTTATAAACCACCTTTTTATTTTCTACAGGTATCGGCGCTCCCGCATTTCTAAACACTTTGAGTGTATGTTCGGGAATTTTCCGTCCGATGTTCTCAAATGCCTTTTTCACCTTTGGAGCTACGGCTTTCAAGTTTAAAGTTTTATTCAAAGCTCCACCCTCTAAAAATTTAACATATTTATAAAGACGTGGCTTTCCATCAACTCCTGGACGAATATAATAACCATTTGGAATTCTCCATTTGTTTGTTTTATTCCAGTTTCCTCCGGCTACAAGTTTGTATCTCTCTGCGAGGCGTTCAGAATTCGTCTTGCCACTCTTAGACGTGGGGCTACCAAACATGGTATTTGCGCTTCCCGCAACTTCGAACAACTTTTTGAAGATTTCCTTTGGAATATCAATGTCTTCAATCTTCTTGAGACCCATAAATGTAACTGTTCCATTTTCAAATATCGTAAAGGTTATTTTGGGATTTTTGAGTGTGAATACAAGGGACTTGAGCGTCTTTCTCGCCATTCTTGCACGCTTCTTCTTTAGTTCTGGCTGAGACACAGGTTCTGGATACAAATGTACTACAGCTTTCTCAGCTGCTGTATGCCGACCACCGTAGGTGGAGATGATTACACCACCACCGTAATTTTTTCTCCCCTTTGCAAGTTCCTTCCGCAATTGAAAATTAGAACGAGGATTCTCTGACATAACCTCGGGCTGCCAGCCTCTGTTCAAAAGTGGCGAATTTGAATTACTTCCAACTGATTTAGGAGACGAACCCCTGTTTGGAGATGCCCCCCCTATCATCTGCTCCTTGCCTTGGCGAAGAGAAGGATGACCTTCGATAAGTGGAGAATTATAAAGAAACGTATTCAAGTTTTTGAGATTAAACTTCTTATTCACCTTGAATACACCGTTAACAACTTTCACGTCAAATTGAAAATTTGCTGCGTTTTTCACAGATATCCACCCGTTCAAAACGCATCTCTGAAGAGCAAACTCAACTTTGGTATTCTCACTACCATAAATAACAATTTCATCCCGTGATAATCTCAGTGTGAGATTAGTTCTTTTTGCGAAAATATAGTTGACTCCCACCGGGCTTCCAATCCATTCTCTATTATAATACTGAATAGTAGGGGGTTTCCCAATGTGCGTGTATCCTACAATTTCTTTAAAGCCAAACCCTCCTTCAGGTGCTTTTTCAGTTAGTATCTTGTGAATATTCACGTTTGTGTGAATTGAAATTACAAAGGACAGCAATTTTGTTTTGGAAAAGCGGATACCCGAGCTCTTCAAAGGAGCCACCTCTGATCTTAACGCATTTTGTACATTTGCATTTGTTACAGTATTATTCTCATTTAAGAATATTCCACTGAAATTTGTTTTATATACAGGTTTTCCTTTCAAACGCGTCATCATCTCGTCAAGTTCAGGGACGAATGGTGCGGAAATTCCTGGTTTGCGCGCACCTAATTCGCGTTCTAAACGTTCCCTGACTTTACTCACATTCACCACCCCCTTGGTCATGATCCCTGAGTTTTCAGGAAAAGCGCGCTTCGAGCGAAAGATGCTTTGTATCTTTCTCGCGGCGGCGGTCCGTTGAGCAGAGCTCATCTATATTATTTACTATATTTTAATTTTCAGTTGAAACAATGTCAAGTCCAAAGATGAACGGCTGCAATGCATAGGTAACTCCGTTGTAGATGCGCGACTCGGTTCGAACCTCGAGTTCGCGCGAGCTGAACGGTCCTGCGTAAATATCCTGGTTGAACCTGGGCTTCTCCCCAAGCGCATTTTGGTTGCAGTGCTGCTGGTAGTGTGTGATGAAAACCTTTTGAGGTACAAAGAAATCCGATCCGAACCGAAGCTTTTCGGATGCCAGAAAGTGCTGAAGTGAGTTTGTGACCGATGCCACCTGACTCTGGATAGTCTTGAAGTACTTGGGGAGTACGTTCCAGATATCCTTGTCGCTGTATTTGTTTGCATAATCAAGGTATGCGCGCAGGCACTTGCACAAAATTGTGGGAATTTCAACATCAAGTTTCTTTTCGAGATTCGGGTCCGAATCATTGTCTGCAATTTGACGACCAAAATTGATTGTGACCAAACGACGTAGGATAGACCCCGAGTTGTCCTTCCAGTTTGGAACCTCATTTCCACCCAGGATACCAGGCGTCTTCCACTGAAACGTCAGAGCCGTGTCAAACTTGCGCGCGATGCTCACATCCTCACCGGACACGAGCGACTGAAACTCCGCCTGTTCGAGCTGAAGATCACCCTTGACCTCTGGCGAGATGAACATGAAGCCGTTATAGATGCTCGAAAGCCCAAACTTCTTTTCGATGTTGTTCGAAAGGACGGACACATCCTCCGTCTCGTAAAACTTGCGACACACCTTGGTGATGAGCGTGGACTTGCCCGACCGCGCGATACCCTTGAGGAACGGAATCACCTGCCAGCCGTCAATCTCATTCACGTCGAAACACAGACGCCCCATGAACACATAGATCCACTTGGCAACATCCGACTCGAGTTTCTGATAATCAAGTACGCGCTGCATGTTAGGTGTTGGAATGTCCCACCAATCTTCAAGCTCGTCGTAAGGACTAAAAGGCGCGTCAAAGTACTTGCAGCTCACAATGGTCGGGTCAAGCTCACGGAAATCATGAGAATTGTAATCATAAAACTTAATTTTGTACTGTTTCTCGGTTTCATTCCAATCCTTACCGATGAGTAGCCCATTCTGAAACGACCACACGTGACGATCCTTCTTAATCTCTGGAAACTGGAAATCCTTGCAGTTTGTCAAGTGCTTGACCACATCAGAAACCAGGTTTCCACGACTTGTCAAGTTCTTCCACATGTCAGGCTCATCCTCCTTTTGCGTGACGTCATAAATGTAATCCTTGATCTCTTTGACGATTCTCCACGCTCGTGTATTGCGAATCTGGATACAGCACTGACCCTTGTAGCGGCGGTATCCCTCGTCGTACGCTCTATGAAGGAGATATAGAAGAATCTTTTGATACGGGGACATGTCATCATCATCCTTCAGACTCGTGTCAGTATTGTCAATTGCAAGGGTAGGATTGTTTATTCTGTTGTGTCTGCGCTCCCATATGCGGTACTGGTCGAACATCTCCTTGCGGTCCACGATGAGTCGCCGAACTCGAAATTCAAGAGTAAATTCGTCTCCATTCAGGTCTTTGCTCGGCGTCTTGTTTGCTCCAAGAGACTCTATGCGAGTCAGAAGGGTTCTACAACTGTTAACAAACCGATCCTTTCTAATTTTGATGTGTTCATGTTCATAATTTTCAGGATATTTGTCCTGATCCCTCTGCTGATTCTCAGGGAAGAGAACAAATGCCCACATCTTTTCAGAAGCGAGTGTATTCCCACGAATGTCAAACCCCGCATCCTTTTCTGCTTTTGAGATGCAAGTTTCAAGCTCCTCGACTGTCCATGTATTGATTTCATTTGTTTGATTTGCGATTCTAATTTCTTCTTCGTGTTCGGGTGTTACATCTTTTTGAATTGTGTGGACCTTTCGAGTGCTTGCCATTGATAAAATGACGCGAGACTTTTTTAAGGCTCAATAGGCTCTTATTAAACTTGAACCGAAATTGTCGAGAGACTGGTTTTTAGGCGGGAGCGGGAATTCCAACTGGCGTCACGGGAACCATCTTGCTCAATGAAGCCGCAATCTTGACCAAAATCTTGTTCTGCATCTCGAGCTGGAGAGCAATCTTCTCGGTCGCATCCTTGGTTCCCGACAGAATGGTCGCAATTGTATCGCCTTCCTCAGTGGCGAGCAGACTCGCGAGCGCCTCGAACATATCGGGTCCATCCTCGAACTCCTCCTCGTCGAACTCATCCTCCTCCTCCTCCTCTGGGGGTGGTGGCATTGGGGTCTTTGGGGGCAGTGAGCGACGCTGAGACATTTGTACTAATGATGTAGAAAATAGGTCTCAATTAAAATCGCGAGTAATACTAAAATGCCTGGTGGAGCACTGCTTCAACTCGTCGCTTACGGTGCTCAGGATGTGTATCTGACTGGCAAGCCAACAGTCACTTTTTTTCAGTCGGTGTACAAGCGCCATACCAACTTTGCAATTGAGGCAATTCCCCAGACTCTTTCTGGGCAGCCCAACCCCGGCGGTCTCGTCTCCGTGACGCTTGCTCGCACGGGCGACCTGATTGGTGACATGTGGGTCGTTCTCCAGCCTACCCCCACATCTTCAGGTCAGCTGACATCCAACAATTCCGTCGCTGACATGTGCTGGGTTGCCGAGCGTGCTTTCAACTCTATCGAACTCTTTATCGGTGGTCAGTCGATTGACAAGCACTACCAGCTATGGTTCCGCCTGTACGCAGAGTGCTTCCTGGATGATTCAAAGAAGTGCAATTACGGAAAGCTCACTTCCCTGCCCGTCCCCAACAACGTGAACCAGACTTCGACCGGTTATGTCTACCTGCCTTTGATGTTCTTCTTCAACCGCAACCCCGGTCTGTACCTGCCACTGATTGCACTGCAGTACCACGAGGTGCGCATCGATTTCACAATTAGCGCCAACTATGCCAATTACTTCGGCACTAACCCACCAACTGTATGGGCAAACTACATGTACCTGGAGAAGGAGGAGCGTGACAAGTTTGCCACCAAGAACCAGGAGTACCTCATCGAGCAGGTCCAGTACGTGAACGGCGACCCAGTCGGAAGTTCCAGCGAGAACACGCCAAGCGTCATCCGCATGCAGTACAACCACCCAGTAAAGGAGCTCATTTGGGTTTACCAGAACTCGGCACCCAACTCAAACCCCAACGCCATGTGGAACTTTTCGTCTAACGTGGCAAACGTGAATGTGACCATTAATACTAACAATTTGGCTCAGTCTGGTGCTCTTACACAGCCCCACAATACCGGGTCTCCAATGCTGTATATCCCATCCGTTCTTTCGGCTCCACTTTATTCGACCGCAGCTGGTTCCGTTGCCCAGAACGGAACTATTTTTGCTCAGTCCAACGTGCTCACAGGCAACGTTCTCTGGGTCGAGGCAGGTCTGCCACAGTACGGCACTGCCAACGTAACGTACGGGCAGGAGGTGGGTCCTCTGCACAAGTTCAAGTTGATTCTGAACGGCACCGATCGTGCTGCCGAGCAGTTTGGCAAATGGTACAATCAGTACCAGTCTTACCAGTACCACACCGGTCACCCCTATCCAGGTATCTACGTATACTCATTTGCCCTCAAGCCTGAGGAGCTTCAGCCAAGTGGCGCTTGCAATTTCAGCCGCATAGACATGGCGCAAGTGGCGGTCAGCCTCAAGACGGGAATGCCCAACGGTCTGGTTCAGCAAATGTTTGCCGTCAATTACAACATCCTGAGAATTGCATCTGGAATGGGTGGTCTCGCTTTTGCAAATTAAATTGGTCTAAATTTTTTTCTTGTAATATAGTACAAAATGGCCGGTGGACTTATGCAGCTCGTTGCTTACGGTGCTCAGGATGTGTATCTGACTGGTCAGCCCGTGGTGACCTTTTTCCAGGCTGTGTACAAGCGCCACACCAACTTTGCTATGGAGAACATCCAGCAGACGGTGAACGGTACCCCCTCCAACTCCGGTCGTGTGTCCGTGACCATTGCCCGCAACGGCGATCTGGTCGGCAACATGTACGTTCGCCTGCAGCCCACGCAGCTGAACACCTCTAACCTGACCTCCACCAACACCAACATTGACATGTGCTGGGTGGCTGAGCGTGCCATCGCAGCCGTTGAGTTGACCATCGGTGGTCAGCGCATCGACAAGCACTACCAGACCTGGTTCCGCCTGTACGCCGAGACCTTCCTGGGCGAGAGCGACAAGATCAACTATGGCAAGATGGCATCCAGCCCCGTCCCTACCGCTGATGCCACCAACGTGAACAGCGTGTACCTGCCCCTGCTGTTCTTCTTCAACCGCAACCCCGGTCTGTACCTGCCTCTGATTGCCCTGCAGTACCACGAGGTCCGCCTCGACTTCGACCTGACCTCCTACTTCACCAACTACTTCGGCGCCTCCGCCCAGGTGTTCGAGGTGTGGGCCAACTACGTGTACCTGGACACTGAGGAGCGTCGCCGCTTCGCCCAGAAGGGTCACGAGTACCTGATCGAGCAGGTGCAGCACACCGGTGGTGACTCCATCACCGCCAGCGGCAACCCCGGCGCCCAGACCGTCCGCCTGTCCTTCAACCACCCAGTGAAGGAGCTGATCTGGTGCTACACCAACACCACCGCCACTGCCTTCAACAGCATGTGGAACTTCTCCACCTCTTGCGCCAACGTGAACGTGACCTGCGCATCCAGCCCTCTGTACACCCCAGGTGTGCTGCCCCACGCAGCTGCTTGCCCACGCCTGTTCTCCAACATCCTGGCAAACGGCACGACCGCTCTGACCGCAGCTGCCTACACCTCCAACCTGTACTGGATCGAGGAGGGTTCTTCCAACGTGGCTGCCGGCGCTATTGCCACCGGCATCTCCGCTGTGGAGGTTGGTCCCCTGTACAACTTCAAGCTGGTGCTCAACGGTCAGGACCGCTTCAAGGAGCAGACCGGTAAGTACTTCAACCAGTATCAGCCATTCGTGTACCACACCGGCGTCCCCTACCCCGGCATCTACGCCTACTCCTTCGCTCTGCAGCCAGAGGAGCACCAGCCCACCGGCACCTGCAACTTCTCTCGTATTGATAACGCCCAGGTGGCTATCAACATGAAGAGCGGCTACACCACCCCTCTGCAGAAGATGTTCGCCATCAACTACAACATCCTGCGCATCCAGTCTGGTATGGGTGGCCTCGCCTTCTCCAATTAAACGGACCAAGTACGTAGTAGCAATTTTATATTAAAATTAAAAATAGCCCGACAGGGCGGACTTCGGTCCCAAGAACTATCAAGGTTCCTGGAATCGAAATTAATAGTAACTAATAATATATGGCAAGTGAGTTCTCACCAGGACGTCCTTTTCGTTTTAACATAAAGTGCATCATCTTCACGGCAGTTTTAGCTGGAGGGTACTGGTACCTTCCCCCTAAAAATCTATGGGTCCTCGCTTTTCTGCTCTGGTTCCCATATATCGCACTTGCATGGTACGATTGGACCTACAACTGTCAAGATAAACTGCAGCCAACTATAATCCCATTCGGGCGATACATTTGGCTGCCTTTCAAACCCCGGGGTTACAAACAGGAATTTAACGAGCTTCCTCCGGAGAAAATTGAAGCTATGAATAAACTCGATCACATCGTGGGGTGGTCGATATTGGCTGTATTTGTGGTTGCTTATTTAAAGTTTAAATTACGTGACTCTTGAAATTACTTTCCAAGTCCCGTTAAGTGCCGAAAATTCCTCCTCGATGACATATGAACAAAAGTCTGAAGAGCAAAAGACATCTATGTAGACTCTGTTTTGGTCAGGATACGTGTGAGCGCTAAAATGACTCTTGTTAAGTAAGAGAACTCCGCTGGCACCGTGAGGCTCAAATTGGTGAAAAGCTCGGGACACAACTGTGAACCCACACCTTTCAGCGATTCGAATCATAATTTGTTCGAGATGTTCTGCTTTAGAAATCCAGACACCATCGATATGTCCTATGAGTGACATTTTCTATTCAACTGATTTTGTTTTTAATACTTTGAGGAAAAACTCCGATATCCTGAAATAAGCAAAAATACAACAGAGATTAGGTAAATGAGACCAAAGTAGTTCTGATACTGAGTCTTCATGTTGGTCCGAGCCTGTGCGAAATTGGTAGCTGACAGGGCGATTAACAGCATAAGAAGGAGAACCATGAAAGTTGTGTCAATTGCAGACATTTATAATGTACAGATATAAAAATGGAGAATCTGTCTGGTCCTGAGCTCGTCAAGGCGGTGTCTGTATCTATGCCCGGTTCAAACGTATCGAGTATACTTGACAGAACAAATGAAATACTTAATGAACGTGTGTTCAAGACCATTAAGCATGACGAGTATGATACAGTTCTTCACCTGATTGAATATCTTTTAACACACGACTTGTCTGATGAAAATATGATGAAGATTTTGTGTATGGTAATCGACGACGCATCCTTTCCTGAAGAGCTGCGAACAGACGTTTTAAAATTCATACACTCTGAGCTTTTTAATTCTGTTTTAAAATTCTTGAAGAAAGCCAAGGTGTCCTGGTTCAAGAGGGTACTATGCTGTTCCAGTAAAACACAATGAAGATTCCCATCAAGACGAGGATCATCGAGTTCACGATGGCTACCGAGTTTTTACGAGTCGAAGTCTCCAACATGGGCTGGACACCCATAACAATAAGAAGCATACCAATCAGTACGAGGATGGAATCTCCCAACATTTACTAATTAAGGATATTTTTTTTATTAAAGACATGTCATCGTTTGCATACCTTGATCCAGCCACATCTTTTTTAGAACTTGCTCTTGGAAATTTTACACCAATTCCACAGGATTCCCCCCTTCATATTCAGGCTGAAGAGTGTGAACTTGACGACTCCTGGAAAGAGTTTGAACAGAATCTTGGTAATTTTAAACGAAAATTGGCAAAAGTCAAGAGAGACCTGGGAATCAAAACAGCTGAACTCGAGAAAATTCACAAAAGTTCGCAAATTGCAAAAGTTTTCATAGACAATATTCCGTCTGACGACTTAAAGGCGAAAATCCTTGAAGTAGTAGACAATTACGAGTCCGAAGAGGGAATCTATGCCCTGACTAAACAATGTGGGGAACTCAAGGGGCAGTTTGAAGCGATGAAGAAGGTGTTGGAGAATACAGAAGCAGAGCGGTACGCAAAATTTACGTGTTTTATATGTATGGAACGAAATATTGACTTATTTTTTGACCCCTGTGGACACACTATATGCGAGCCATGTTGGAGAAAAATCCGGGACAGAGACAATTGTCCCGGATGTCGCGGACATCTTCTGGGTGTGAAGAAAATCTATAATATGTAATGGTTCCATAGTATAATGGTCAGTACATGAGACTCTGAGAGCGGGTGCATCTCGAAATGGGAGTTCGATCCTCCCTGGAACCTTCCCTGGAGCCGAGCACCTCCCTAAACTGCTCACCTGACCTTAGCTCAATTGGTAGAGCGAAGGACTGTAGTCGGTTGTCAATTATCCTTAGGTCGCTGGTTCGATTCCGGCAGGTCAGATTCGAAAGGGGGCTGCAAATATGACTGGCATCATACGAGCATCCCGAAAGGCTCGCCACCTTCCTTTCACTCTGCCCCGATAGCTCAGTCGGTAGAGCGTCAGACTGTTAGAAAAGCGAAGCTCATCTGAATGTCACAGGTTCGATCCCTGTTCGGGGCGTTTTTTTCAAATGCATCACATTTGAAAAAATCGCGTCTAATTATATAATGTTCAAAGGTGTGAAAGTCTTTTTCACAATCAAGAAGAAGAAAAGCCCAAAAAAGAAGAGCCCCAGTCCATCGACTAAACGAGCTATCAATATAGAAAAAAAGTTTAAAAAACTTTTAAACCAGGGATATGCTATAAACAAGGCGCGTTCCTGGTCGCGACTATAAAGAGATGAAACGTAGTAAAATAAATGGCGGTCCGACTCGTAGACTCGATGGGGAATGATGCCGCCATCGTCCAGGCTGCACGCGTGTCGTACGGTCCCGGAACCAAGTCCGTGAGTGATGACCGCGCGCTCATCCGCTATCTCATGCGCCACAAGCACACGACGCCGTTTGAGATGGTTGAATTCAAGTTTCATATTCGGGCTCCAATCTTCGTAGCGCGTCAGTGGCTTCGTCATCGCACAGCCTCTGTCAACGAGATGTCAGCTCGGTACTCTGTCGTACCGGAAGAGTACTTTTTGCCCGAAGAGCTCCGTCAGCAGTCTACGAATCGCGGGCAAGGAGGAGAGGAGCCGTACGAGGGGGGAGAACTGCTGCTGCTCAAGCAAAAGGCTTCGTGCGACCTGGCTTTCCATACATATGACGAGATGATCAAGAAGGGAGTCTCCCGTGAACTGGCTCGGACCCACTTGCCCCAGAGCACCTTTACTGAATTTTATTGGAAAATTAACCTTCATAACCTTCTTCACTTTTTGGAGCTTCGTATGGAAGACCACGCCCAGAAGGAGATTCGGGATCTGGCAAATCAGGTATATGAACTCATCAAGCCCCTGTGTCCTGTGACCTGCGAGGCATTCGAGGACTTCCGTCTCGGGTCCATAACACTAAGTCGTCTTGAGGTGGAAGCAATTTTGAATCAAAATTCAAAAATACAAGGGAAGGGTGAAAATCAAGAGTTTCATGAGAAGCTGGGCAGTCTGAACCTCGAGCCAAAAACATTCATGCGACGACTCATAATGTGTTTTTCAAAGTCTTAAAGGTTTAAAAATTTATTAAAATAATGAAGACTAAAATTCCAGGTGCGTTGCGTGAGCAGGTATGGCTTCTTTATTGTGGAGACCGTATGTTCAAGCACAAGTGCCTTGTGACCTGGTGCGAGAACGTCATGGATCCCTTTAATTTTCATGTAGGACACAACGTACCAGAAAGTAAAGGAGGTGCAACCGATATTAACAATTTGCGCCCTATTTGCGCAAAGTGTAACACGTCTATGGGCGATGAATACACGATCGACGAGTTTTCAGCTCTTTCAAAACCTCGCACACATAATCACTTATGGGAGTGCTTCAAGTACTCGAAAACTTCGTCGGAATGACGCTCTGTGAAGAAATAAGGAACTTCATCTTGTCTTGGGTCCTCTCTTGGAAAAACATAAAGATGAATACGATGAGTGGGAGAGCTTTGAGCTCTCCGAGAGTTTTATGGTTGTACCCGGAAACGCCATCGAGTGGGAAGGGAATCTTCTTGATGAGCCCACGGGAAAGGTAGATGAGTGCACCTATCAAGGCAAACTGGAGTGCCACCTCTATGAACGTACGCCATTTGGTTTTTGTCTTGTCGAGATTTGATGTAATCTTGTCAAGCCAGTGAGAAAGCAAAAACGCAAAGACGAAACTCAGAAAACCTACATATGCAACTGCCGAAAGTCTAACGAGTTGAATCATTGCTTACTCTTCTTAAAGAAAAAAACGGTGGTTCAGATGGGGGAAGCCCCCAAACGTCCCTGTAACTCAGTTGGTTAGAGTGCCAGTCTTATGTCGGAGGAGCGAACAAGTTTCGCTCCGACAAAGGTGAGCTGGACGCCGCGGGTTCGAACCCCGCCAGGGACACGTTTCATGGGCTCTGTGGCGAAATTGGATATCGCGTGGGACTTCTAGGGAGAAACTTTGTTTCACCCGATGCCATCCCGAGATTGTGGGTTCAAACCCCACCAGAGTCGCTACGCATCAGTGTCCGAGTTGGTTAAGGAGGCAGACTTAAGATCTGCTGCTCATATGAGCGCATGGGTTCGAGCCCCATCTGATGCATTTTAATAATTAATAAATAATAATGGAGTGTCCAGTGTGTTTGGAACCTCTCACGGGAACTATTGTGCAATTGGGATGTTGTAATAACCAATTGCACATACAGTGCTATCTTCCAAAATGTCCTTTATGCAGAGCAGAACTTCCAGTTCCCAGACCTATTCATACAGTCGTACCTGTTCCTGTCGCTATTATAGAACAGAGACCGGCGAGTCCACAACGATTTGTAATTACAAATATGTTTTTAGGAATTGTGTTATTTGGTTGTGGATACGTTATTTTTGTTACTCAAAAACCTTGAATATAGTTATATGGAGTTTATAAAATGTATTTGGGACTCTGACAACATTGCACATGTAACGCTCTTTGTTAAAGATTATCCAGAATACGGGATAGATCTGGATGATGTTAAACCTATGATTCATGAAATTCGTGAGAAATCTGCAGGTATGATTATCAAGGCTGATTTAGCAGGTGCGGGTATCGTGAGAATAGAGCGATTCAGACTCATCATGAAAATAGTCACCGAGGTTATTGAATACACACGGGACGATAATATTCTTCGGCAGGTTCAATTCGTGAATACAGGATTTGTATTCAGGATGTTGTATCAGCCCATAAGTTTTGCCATTCCCAAATATTTTCGCGACATTATCGTATTTTTATAATATAGGAAAATTGAAGATGGAATGTTCTTGGCTCTTATTCAAGCCAGATTTTGATAACAATATACTCTATGCAGAAATTTTTATTCAAAAGCTCATAGAGTGTCAACCAAGAAACCTGAAGGAAGCTGACAAGTTTTGTGATGACTTTTATCCAATTATTGACAAGATTCAGGAACTTTGTCTTACAAAAGGACTCAGGCAAGTATGTAGCACAAACCTTGACGGAGTTCAGATTCAACACGTGAAACCTCATGTATTCTTAAAAATTGCATGGAATGTATACCAGCACACAAAGAATTGCATCTTGCTTGATGGCTTCAATATTTCAAACACAAATAGCCCTATTGTATTTGCATTCATCGAGGCTGTCAAGGGATTCCTCCCGCCTTTTATGAGAAAGATGATCACGCTAACCCCGAGTGAAAAACCAGACGAAGATGGCGGTGAAGAATACGATGAGTGTTCTGAATCGCTTGGTACAGAATCTGATGAGGTAATTTAAATCAAAAGTCCGATCAATACCTATATCACCATTCCAGGTTGACTTCCAGAGTCCAACAAGAGGTTCGCTATCCATAGACTCTTGCTTTGCAAGTGCTTCCCCTGTACATAGCACTTTTAAAGGAAATCTATTGAGTTGAAAATCAACTGGAACCTGAAGAAGTTCTGGGTCAAATACTGAAATCTTACGAGCACACTCGAGAGTTATTATATATGCGTGAGTCCCGAGTGACTTTCCTTCATAAAGTGTAAGTCCATCTACACATTTCTCTTTCGATATGGGCATTATAGGTCCCAGGTGGATAATATCCCACTTGAACCCTTGAGCATCCTCCATGACCTCAAGCAATTTTGATCTAAAATTAGTAATTAGGCACACGTCATCTTCAAAAACTATAGCTGATTCATACCCTTTATCAACTATGTCCCTCCATATCCTCGAGTGACTCATTGCACATCCGTACTCTGAGGGGCTGACATAGAGTCCTCTTGGTGTGTCAATTCGTCCATCTGTAGCATTGAAGAATTCGACATCGAGATCTTCTCTGGAGAATTCAACTCCAGCAGTTTTTCGTCTGTCTTCTCGCTTTTCGAGGTTGATGCAGTATATGTGCATTTATAATCTTCGTCATCATAATTTGTTAATTTTAGGAACGCGTCTGTGAGTTCAAACACATTCCAAGCAAGGGTGGCTTGGAGAAGGAGTCTGGTTTTGGCTGGGAAGAATTTGAGGATAGAAAAGGCTAAAATAATATACAAAATACGTCCAACCAATTGAAAATCACTAAATAATACATATAATAGATATGCACCCGTGATTACAGAAAGCTCTTCAATCATTACCAGATTGTCTTAAAAAAGTTGAACGTAAAAAACTCAAGCAAATGTCTGATCTACTTGTCTTTTATCCAAATGGCAAGTACCTAAACATTGAATTTTTGGGTATGAAATATATTCAGCGCCAGCCAAAGACTCCTGCTGAGACGGTTCAATTCATGTCTGAAATTCGCCCAGTCATTCAACAGCTTGATGATTATGTTATTCAGCACAACCTGAAGGAGATTATTGAGTTGAACCTCAAGGGTGTACCAATTTCAAAACTAAATTCAGATACGGCACTCCATCTTCTGGAGCTGTTGACTCATATTCGCCCTGACAAGAATATCGTCGAGAAGATTCGAATCACAAACGCCAATCCTATTTTCAATATGGTGTACAAGTCGATTAGAGGTCGACTCCCTGGGAGAATGAGTGAAATTATCGAAGTTGAGAGCAACTCAAAGTTTTTTTAAGTCAGTTCCGTAGGAACTGTTCCGTGGGTGCGTTTAATTTTGAAACAAAATTGATTGTACAAAAATAATGTCATCAAATGTTATGACGATTGATGAGATGAGGTGGCACCCTGACGAACAGGAGTTTCTTACGAAACTTGAGCAACAGTGCAATACATATTATGATCATCACAGCAAAGATCACATGTATTATCAACAGCTTTCAACAAAATTCAATATACCTATTCTAATTGTTTCTTCTATTAATGCTTTAACAGCAGTTGGATTAAATTCCTTTATTAGACAGGAGTTTGTGAGTGTTCTCAATGCTATATTATCAGCCGGGACTGGTGTCCTCGGGTCGATTCAATTGTATATGAAAATTACTGAGAAGATGACAAATGCTCTGCGCGCCGCGATCCTCATGAAGCGCCTGGCTCTCAAGATTTCAAAGGAACTCAGTATTGAACCTGCAAATCGGGTTACAGACGGTCAGGCTTTCTTGACAGATTGTTTCGGTGAGTTCAACACTGCTCTCGAACAAGGAAATCCTATTGAAAAGAGAATTGCTAATCATTTAGCATTTACTGAAATACCAAAGAAGGAAAGATTCAACTTGCTTAATATGGCGGCAGCAGCCGTGACCGGGTCGCCCAGGAAGTCAGTGACTGATTTTAGTAATGAAAACTTGTCACGTCTCGGGGAGCCTCGCGCCAAAATGCTTTGGGGTCTTGTTGGTAAAGTTCAAACAAACGGAAATTCTCCTCGCGGATCATCGTCTCCTTCTCGTCTGAATGGTTCAACCCGGGGGGGCACGACTCCAGAAGAACCGGATTTAGAGATTGCAGCTCGGGGCTCCTGAGCTTGGCAACTTCAAAGGCTACGTCAAAGTTTAACCCAGTCTGTTTATGACGGATCCAATAATGTTCGCACGCCTCCTTGGATTCAGTAATTACACAAAAACCCTTGATCATTTCACAAGCAATTCCCTGTTGATCAAGAGTTTTCTTCAAAAGAGCCACATGATGTACGACACTTCCAGACACGTGGCGCAACTTGAGCCGAAGCGCGATACGTTTGACTGTATCCTCCATATTACCAACTACCAAAAATATCTTTATGTATTATAGATGGCACAGGTGACCTTCACCTTGCCAATTGATAATCCCTTGGTTTCATTACCAGGAATTCCTATTCAACCAAAGCCCCGCTTTTCATGGGACTTGTTTTTTACTATATTATTACTTTTGGGTGTGTGTGTAGCGTTCATGTGGTGGTGGAGATTCACGTCATCCATACAAACTACAACAAATCCTGAACAGTGTACACCCGACGGCTCGCCGAGCACCGGAACATACGGTTCAGACTGTTGTTCAACGAATGGTACGGATTCCAACGGAGACTGTCGTTCAAAGAGTCCGATGGGAATTCCTCCTTATGGAATGACAAATAGCGCTACACCAGATTATACGACAAAAGCACAGTACACCCCAGCACTAATCGCTACCCCACCTATTCCCTACGTAAGCACCGGTGCAACTCCAGCGCCCGTAGACCGAGCTTAAAAAAATGACGCGTAATGTTAACAATGGAGGACCCCCTTCTCGTTCCTTCAAATTCTCGTTTCACAACCTTTCCTATACGGTATCCGGATCTTTGGGCATTGTATAAGAAAGCAATTGGTTCATTTTGGACCGTCGAGGAAATTGATCTTGGCTCTGATATCAAGGACTGGGACAAACTCAATGACGACGAGCGCCATTTCATCAAGATGGTTCTCGCATTTTTCGCAGCGAGTGACGGTATCGTTATGGAGAATATTGACCTAAATTTTTCAAAAGATATTCAAATTGCAGAGGCTCGGTCTTTCTATGCATATCAGGCGTTTAACGAGTCGATTCACTCGGAGACGTACTCGCTGATGATTGAAAAGCTGGTGAAAGATCCTACGGAGAAAGAAAGTTTGTTTAGAGCCATAGAGACTTCCCCCGCAGTTAAACAAAAGGCAGAATGGGCAATGTCATGGATGAGTCAGGACTCGCCTTTTGCGCAGCGGCTGATAGCCTTCGCCTGCGTGGAAGGCATCTTCTTCTCGGGTTCATTCTGTGCTATATTTTGGCTGAAAAAGCGAGGACTTATGCCTGGACTCAGTTTTTCCAACGAGCTGATTTCCAGGGACGAGGGGCTCCACCAGGAGTTTGCAGTGACGCTCTATTCACATCTTGTGGAGAAATGCCCTTCCAAGGATATTCACAAGATTGTTCAATGGGCTTGTGAGGTGGAGAGCGAGTTTATCACCCAGGCACTTCCATGCAAGTTGATCGGTATGGATGCTCAAGAAATGACCCAGTACATTCAGTTTGTGGCTGACCGCTTGATGACCCAGTTTGGGGAACAACCTATTTACGGAGCAAAGAACCCTTTCGACTGGATGGAGAACATCTCGTTGGAAGGGAAGACCAACTTCTTTGAGAAGAGGGTCGGGGACTATTCAAAACATATGGTTACAGAGGGAGATTCTATTCGGTTTGACGAAGAGTTCTAAAAGAATCTTCGGGGGTGAAGAGTTCTAAAATTTTACATCATAGGAGACTGATCCATGGGCTTCATGTGTGTGTAGCCGGATGCCATTGGCAGGAGCTTGGGCAGGTACTTGCCGGTCAGAAACAGGACAAGCAGGAAGAACAGGGTGTGCAGGAACAGACCTGCTGGGGTTGCCACGCCCTCGGCGCTGGACACCCAGTTGCCTGCGACGGAGCGCATCAGCTTGAAGGTCTCTGGGCTGGAAGCGATGGCGAAAGCAACACCTGGAACAATAAGCTGGGACATTTTATATTTGCAAAGAAATTAATTGGTTACAGCGTAGACGATGCGGTTTTCCTGAAAATGCTTATTATCGGAATCATCCGCATCGTCACGCGTCTTAAAGGTCATGCCGCCTTCGGTCATATAACTCGATTTCCCAAACTGGGTCATGATAAATCCAACGACAATCACGAAGATGAGTGCATGGAGAAGCAGACCAGTGTTGCTGGCAAGCCCGGTGTTGTTTGCGACCCAGTTGCCTGCGACGCCCCGAACCGCCTTGAAGGTGGCGGGATTTGCAAGCACCATAAACGCGATAAGAGGAATCAAGTAGTTTACGAGTGCCATCTTAATATTGGTTTAGAATTTAGTCCAGGTCCGAAGGACCTGTCCCCCTCGGTCTAAGTTGCTACGCAACTTGTCTCTTTACTTAGGGGCGACCATGGATGCCAAGCCCTGAAGTCCGCTTGCCATACCAGCCTGTGCCTGCTGCACCATACCCACAGGGGCGGGGGCGGGGCTGTTGGAGGGACCTGGGGCATAGCCTGACCCACGTGGCATGATCATCATGAGGATCAGACCAGTCAGGAGAACATATACAAGTGAGTGGAGGACCAGACCGGCAAGGGTAGCGACGCCATCGGCGCTTGCGACCCAGTTGCCCAGAATGCTCCGGACGCATTTGTATGTTGCTGGGTTGGCAACCAGAACATAGGTTGCCATGGGAATGAGAGTGGCGGACATTTAATAGTTGCCAAGAGTTTAATTAAGTCAGTTCCGTAGGAACTGTTCCGTGGGACGCACAGTCGCTGCGCGACTGGTTTAATTACCGTGTCTCAAGGTATTGACGCCGCGCCTGCTGTGCTGCGTTGTTACTTTTTTCAAAAGTAGGGTTGTTGAACGTCTGTTTGGCATTATAGAAGATGTTCGCGTTGGGTGAGCGCTGTGCGGCGGGCCGTGTGGCGATAGAATCCCTGACCTTTTTGTTGATCTGTGCGTCAGACATACCGGTCGGATCGAACATGATTGCCGGTCGGTTTTTAAACTTGTCGCGCGCCGGAACCTTGAGAGAAATCAGAATCTTGTTGACCGTCTTTTTCTGGGCAGCGGATAGCCGCTGATCGTTCTTGAGTTTTGACCAGTTGAACTGGTTCATAAATTTACCAAAATGCGCCCTCTTACCAGTTCCCTGTGGGGTCTGGAGAATATTGTACTGAGCGCGACCTGTAGAGTTCTCGTTATTTTCGACTGAATTTAGAACAGTCTCTACGCGCTTCAGAAGAGGATATTCCTCGTAGATTGTCTTGGTTGGACCCGCCGTGGTTTGCTTAAAAATATTTACGGAGCCGACGTTGTTTATATTACGTATACGTGGAGTTTCAGTGTTCCTATTGAGGAGTTCGTATTTCTTTGCATTATTGGAGTTATAAAATCTCCACTCGGTGTTCTTGTTGTTGCGCTCGATGTGCACCTGATGAGTGGTGCCTGGGACAATCACATTCATTGTTTCTGGAAAGTTGGTGTTTATGCGTTTAGGTTGAGAAATGGGGGTCCCTGCTGGGTTTGCATTGTTAATCTGATCCGCCGAAGTTTGACGAGTGGCGGCGGACCCAGTTAGTTTTTTTTCTCCTCCTTCAATTTTTGTGTAACCATTTGTGAGGCTGTGTTAGCCGCCGTGGGAGTTGCACCGGCAGCGAGTGTTGCCGCATTTGCCGCCTGCCTAACTGCATTGGCATTGGCTCCGGGTGGAGCAGCCGCAACTGCTGCCGCCGCGGCAGCTTTCGCCGCATTGTTGTTCGCCGTCTGCTCAGTTTTTCCCTGCTGCAGTGCGTTCCTCTTCGCATTGTTAGCGGCAGTATTAGCCTGTTTGAACATATTGTTTTCGGGTGATACCTTCATAATAGCATTTCTAACTGTCTTTTTGTTATTCTCGTTGTTCATTTTATTTATTTGTTTCTTTGCAAAAATTACAAAATTGCTCTTCAAATTCTTGTTATTAGAATTCTTCAGTTTATTGGCAGCGGCATTGAGAAGTTTGGCAGAATTAAGTTCGGTCAACTCCTTAGTAGCAATTGCTCTGTTTACAAGAGCCATATTTTTGTTGCCACCCGCTCCGTTGCTGGGAGGAGCCTGGCGCTGGGTAGCTGGGCTCTGGGTAGCCTCAGCAAGTTTTTTAACCAATGAACCGTTGTTGCTTATTGTCCACGCGGACCGAATATTGTTTGGAGTATTCTTGTTGAACTGCCACTTGCCATTCTTATTCTTACCATATTTCACATTCGTTCCGTTAACACCAACAGTTGTTAAATTAGTAAGAACATTTGTCATAGCGGGAGCAGCTTTCATGAGACTAATACCGTTGTTGCTTATTGTCCATCCACCTTTTGTGGCGAAATTGCTATTGTTTGGGTGAAACTGCCACTTGCCATTCTTATTTTTGTGAACTCTCAAATGAGTACCGTTAGGTCCCGACGCGTTTTGCCAATTTATGGCATTCAAATTTTTCACAGCGGTCGTCGCTTTCTGAACAACTACAGCAGCCGCAGTCTCCGAGACGGCACCAGCGTTTGCAGCTTTCATCATGACATTCGCCTTCCGTGCTTTAACGACCGCATTTGCCACTGCATTCACAATACGATTCTTATAGCTCACATTTGTTCCGTTTTTCTTCTGCATAAGAACTCCGTAAATATGCGCACTGTTCTTTGTAGGCAGATTGTTTACTGCCTTGATGTAGTTTGTCAAAGCACTTTGAAGAACTGCCGTGGTCGCTTTATTTAAACCGTTCTCAGCCTGACCGCGGCTAAAAAAACTTTTTAAGCGATCTAACCAACTCAGAGACATTTCTTACTTTAGGTTGAGGGAAAAAATTTGGAAGTTTGGAAAATTCGGGTCTCGCCCAAACATGGGTTAAAGCCCGGGCGCGTGGGTATAGTAGAAGAAGTACAAATGGCTCTCCGCATGTTCACGACTTTCAATGCTTCCGACGTTACTTTCGGCGACATCCGCACCAACAAGAGCGGTGGCAAGACGGTCTACCTGAACGCGGCTGGCGGTGGCAAGCTGATTTTCCAGCTGCCTCAGCTTCGCGCATTTGTCGGGCTGAGTCCCTTCAAGAATAAGCAGGGTGAGATTCAGTCTTGGTCCCTCCCCCTGAGTCTGGACAAGCCCGAGATTGTCGCGGCGTTCAAGGCGATTGACGAGAAGGCTCTGGATTTCATCGAGAAGAATTCCGAGGCTCTCCTGGGCAAGAAGATGTCCCGTGCCGTCCTGATTGAGGGTGACAAGTACAAGCCTATCATCAAGCCTGCCAAGGAGGGGTACTCGCCGTCCCTGAACCTCAAGGTTCTGACGAATTTCGACGGTTCTTTCGGTACCGAGGCGTACAACGCCGAGCGCACCGTAGTTCCTCTGACTGATCTGGCAAAGGGTCAGACGGTCAGTGCAATCATCGATATCGGCTCCATTTGGGCAAGCCCTCTGGGTGTAGGCGTATCTATCCGCGTCATGCAGGTGATGCTCGCCCCCACGACCAAGCTGAAGCCCTGCGCTTTCCTGCCATCTGCCGACGAGCCCGTGGTGACTGCCGACCCCCCAGCCTCCGACGACGGCGAGGTTGAGTACGAGACTGACGACGAGTAGACTACTCATCGAGTCCGTAGGACTCAACAAGAGACAAATAAAATCTCAATAGTGTAATAGATATGAACAATTGCAACAATCGAACAAAATTTTACAACGCGCGTTTTAAAACCAGGCAACTCCGACCCATCGGGAAGGGTCGCCAAGGCATAGTCTTTGTCGTTTCAGAACGTTCAAATGGTTCTCACCCTTTTGCTATGAAAATTGTCCCATTTGATTTAGCAGCTAATAGTCGCAGGGAACCTCAGCCATCCGAAGTTGAATTTAATAATCAAAAAGCTGCTTACAACGCTGCACGCAATGGAGTTGTCAATATTATGAAGCTTATAAAATGTAAAAATTTTATAAATTCTGATATGATTAACATGCCTAATGTACAAAATTCAAGAAGTTATAATAAATCAAAGCAGTCTGTAATTTACATGGAGTATTGTTCCGGTGGAGATCTTACAGACTGGCTCTCAAAGAAAAGAACCCTGAATGATGGTGTCATGCGTCATATTATTTCAAGCATTCTCAGAACATTATACAAGATTCAGAAAAAGTATCCATATTTTCGTCACAATGATTTACATATTAAAAATGTTTTCGTCGCGGACAGAGGTTTCCTAATTGGAGATTTTGGGTGGTCTCGCCTTTTAGAGAACGGGACCAATCCAGCCGTCAACACGGCAAATAGAACAAAAACTGCGTCATATTGGGGTGTTGGTCCCAGAACTGACATTAGGTACGACCAGCATCTTTTTCTGAATAATATGCTCATGTGGATAAAGGATAATAAGGGTCAAACTCGCTTTCCAAAAACCATGGCATTTTTGAACGCAGCCTTGCCAGATGGATACCGAGGTGAAAAAAGTGCATATGTGAATGAATCGCGACTCATATATGGCAAAACCTATCCTGGTCTTCCTTCACTTTTCAAACTTTTGCACAATAGATACATAACATCGCATCCTATAACACAACTCAATTTGATGAATGCTCGCAGCCGGTTACGCAAGATGAGAGTCATTAAACGCAAGACAATTTCACCGGTCCGAGTGAGAAGCCTGACGCTTAAAAAACGCAAGGCGACTCCTAAACTCCGGGGCGGTAGCGCACCCAGTCGGCTTGCAACCGGTAAAAAACTCTTCAAACCACGCAAGCTTTTACCAGTCGTAGTCGCGAAACGCACTGCACCCCCTCCACGACCCATAGTCAGGGTGAATCGTCGGATATCACCCGTAAAATTGAATAGTAATTACGAAAAAAGTCCCGCATCAGGACGACTGAAGATTCAGGGTCCCAGTGGACGCATGGTTTATGCAAATGGCTCAGCTATAACTATAAGTTACCTCTTAGAGTTGGCGAGACGGCGCCGAGTCAACGTGTCAGGTATCAGTAACAAGAGGGCGCTCGTCTCTAAAATTTTTAGAGTGTAATACTAATGAAGCTATTGATCGTTGTTTTCCTTGTTGTGATTTTGGTTCTTTTGCTGATGAAAAATCAGTCATTGTTTGGCGGAGATAATCGCGCAGTTGCTGATAAAGGAAACTTGATCGTGTACGGATCAAAGACGTGTCCCTGGTGTGTCAAGCAGGAGGACTACTTGACAAAGATAGGAATGCCTTATAATTTTGTTGATTGCACCAAGACTCAGTGTCCTAATTTCGTGGATGGTTTTCCAACTTTACTTTTGAATAATCAGGTTATGAACGGATACACTGAGCTTGGTCCTGACCTCAGCTATCCCGCGCCTGCTAAAACTCAATTGCCTTGAGACTTAGAACTTGTACATAGCCAGGGCAACTGAGAGCACGAAAGTGTGCCACAGAGTGTCCACTGGCTTGAGGATGCTGATGTACTTGACCAGGGACTCGTTCCACAGATAACGCAGCAGGAAGGTGATCAGCACGATCCACACTGAGATGGCGATAAGGTTATAGATGAGCTCCTCACGAGTCTTGGAACCAAGGATAGAAAGCATCTTATATTAGATGTAGAAAAAAAAGAAACTAATAATAAGATGGTAGAGTCCAAGCTGGAGAAGGGAATAAGAATTTTAAAAATTCGACAAGCCATGCTGAAGAATGGGATACCTATGATTAACTGGCCCGCCTTGCCAAGGTACGACACCGTCAAGAACGTTACCCGAAAAGGCAAACGCAACCCTTCTGCTCCCAAATACACGTGGGCTCCCTGGGGAACCAAGGGAGTCGTTCACGACAACTGTTACGATTATGCTCTTGGATCATACTCCGATAAGAGAACTGAGAAGAGCGTTCCTGGTATAAAAGCGAAAATATCTTCAAATAATATGAAATTTACAACGTGTGAAGGTATATCAAAACGCGTCCTGGCTGATAACCCCGACACTGTCAAATTACTGAAAAACCCAAATGCAAAGGCACCCCCCGGATACTACAAGGTGATGTGTTTCGTAGCCCCATCGAACAATTTTGGAAACTCTACGGGTGATTTCCATTGGTACAAAGAGATTAGCGGGATTCGGTACAGAACCCGTCCTGGGGATACGCTTCCAGCCCTTGCCAAGTTTTTCCACGTCACACCGGCAGTCATACGGACAGCGCTAACAAAGGCGACCACTAGCTCTAATAAGAATGACGGGCGCGTTGCCAATGACGAAGAAGAATTGCGTGTTTTGAACAAACAAGTTAAAAATAACAAAACCGAGCGTTTGCCTCAAGACAAGGTTTTGGATTTCCCAGTGGCTCTCTGGAGTCACAAGACGGGATGGGCTGGGGGACCTCTGATTGTTGATGCGTCTGGAAAAACAATAACAGATCCTCGTAAAGCCGACCGTAATTATAAACCTGGTTTTCATTATACCAAGTTTTGTGCGGCGTATATAGTCAAGAGGGGAATGGCAACGACGGGTAACAACGCTAATCGTCTTGGTAAGGTGTCGGCAACCCAAGCTCTGTTAAGATTGTTCTGAGATCTTCAGTGGGGTCAATATCAAAATGAATATCAGTTAACATTCGTCCAGTATTATTTGGTAAAATTGAACGAAAATCTAAACCAAACCCTTCCATAATTGAATTTACATTTTGACTCAAAAATTCAGTTATTGAAAGAGCTCCGTCTCCCGTTTTTTCGATGATGAGCCTGCATCTATAGGTTGGCACATCAAAGGGTACTCGGCACATGGGACATGTTGGGTCTGGACCTCGGCAGCTGGACTTCCAGCGTTCGAGGCACCTCGTGTGAAATTCATGACCACACCCCAATTTGCGAATATTGTGTCGATTACTCATACACGAGAGACACACGGAACACTGGGGTCCGCTGTGCTGAAAGCATCGCACCCCATCTTCCTTGACAATTTGTCGACATTCCCCTCCTGATAAAGTTTGTGCCCCACATCGTGCCATTAATTTTAACAAAGTATTAAACTGTGTGAAACTTAACGCCGCCTCGCCCGAGCAACTTCGGCTTCAAGAGACTTTATGGCGTCACGGTACTTCTCACGCATATTATCCTCGACATTTTTGCGAAATACTATCATGGGATCATCATCCTGTTCCATGCGACACTGGGGACACTCGATACTCGTCTCAAACCATTTAATAATACATTTCGAATGAAATACATGTTTGCATTTCAGTTTTTTGTCTGACCGCTTGGTCGCCTCAAGACAGACGGCACATGTTTGCGAAAGGTGTGCAGTGCACTTCCCGTCCTCGACAGCCTTTTTCATACACTTTTTTCCCGAAAGAGTTATTGACGAACAATTCATTTACTGATAGGTGCTTACAAATTTCCTCATGAATTTCTTCCACAGAGCGCTCTGCGTTGATAATAATGACTTTACACGGTGCATTTCTAATCAAATTCATATATTCAACGTGAAGGTCTTTGAGATACTGGAGAGTGACGCCCGTGTCGCCTGCCTGGCACCTCGCCTGAATATGCTTGTAGCATTTTTCGGGGGTTTTAGTCAAAAATATATAGAGGTCTGGGAACCATTCGTATTTATCATAAAATTTGGAATATGTGTCGTCTTCCATGCGAGTCGCTGTACCGTTTTTCATGAGGACCGGCCAAAACACATACCGGGAACTCAAGAGAGATCGCTCGTAAATGACGTGATTGGACGTCTCGATAGGTTGGAGCGTCTGGAGAAGAACCATGTGAAAGTAAAATGCCCACCGTTTCTGATCTTCATAAAACTCCTTGAGAGGCCACTTGTCCAAAGGTTCCTTCTGGATTATCCATCCCTTCTTTTCTAGCAAATCGAGTTGAGTCGTTTTGCCAGAACCGATATTACCATCTATGACGATGCGGCTCATATTTATATTACTTTCCAAGTTCTTAACTAAACCAGTCGCGCAGCGACTGTACGTCCCACGGAACAGTTCCTACGGAACTGACTTAACTATTCATTCTCAACGAGAACAACCACCTTTCCTGTGCGGCACGCGGCGTTCTGGAGGGGCAGGTTAAAAGCCTCGGGACCCTTAGCCTGGAGGAACTGACGGTACGCATAGTTATCCTGGTACGCGATACCATTCTTAGCCATGATGATATCATTTACAATGTTAGTCGAGTCGAAGGACGTGAGACAACGGCCATCAGCCATACCAATACGGGTAGACATTTGAGATTACATTATATTTTATTTCCCTGTGTGCGCTCCAGTACTGCTACCCAGTCCTCGAACTTGGCTCCCAGGATGGTGTCGAAAGTCTCCGCCACATTCACCGTCTTGACATAGATGTCTGGGTCTCTCAAATTTTGGTTTAAAATTGAAAATGCCTGAGCAATCTCCTGTAGAGTCTGCGCCCCGGTCACGATAATCTTGCCCGTGCTGAAGATGCTGGCGGTCACCTGCTTCATATCTGGTCCTGGAACAAACTTCACCTTGACTGCGCTGTACCGGTCGGGGTCGTAGGTGACGCGAAAAGGAGGGTGCGACAGCTTATGGATAATCTTGTTCAAGTTGACAGAAGAATTGAGAGAAAAATTAGTGTTGATCATCTTGACTGATACCTCATCCACCGGGATGTCATGATCACGACCGAGAACAACCTTCAAAATAAAGGACAGCTGACCCAATATTCTACGACAGTCAAGGAGATCCGAGCACCCAGCTACCTGGATAGACCCGTTCGGGAATATCTTGATAGACTTGCGAGAATATGCGTCGCGGTACCCGATGGTCACTTGGTTGTAAAATGCAGTGTCAGACATACGCCACTCAAATCCCCCAAACTTGGACCCCTTGCGCCGAACAGTAACCGTCTCAAGTTTCTTGAAATTCTCGCGAAACTTGGGAAGATCGATATCTTCCAGAAATTTAGAACACATGGTGATTGTCGTGATCCGGACCCATGACGGATCTGGAAGACCGTCCGACCGTCCAGTGAGTCCCTTGTGAATCTCTGAAAGAGAACGAATGTAGTCGAAAGTGTCCATAGTAGTTGTCTTGTTTATGTGTACTCAACCTTAACCCTAACTTTGACATGACACGAAAATTTTAACGCCACCGATCGTACGGTTCGGGCGCAAACGCTGCCGGGCGATTTGATGTAAAGTAAGACCTCCTATCTCCTTGATTAGAACAATTTTGAACATTTTGCATAGCTGGCATAATTTTTTCCATAAATTGCCTCTCATTGACGCCATTTGGAAAACACCCATTATATCCATTTAAAGCAGGACCGGGCATATAAGTCCCTGAAGGACACTGCTGACTTTCTGGGACAACCTTGAGACCCATTTCGTCTATTTGACGAACCAAGATAGTAAAAGCTTTTACACAGTTGGGTCCGGCTTGTTCATAAATGTCCATACCTCCGAATGCAGCTGTTATATTTCTTACGTTTTGAGATGGTCCCTCTGACATTGATGATTGGGTGCTAATAGAAGATCCCGCAGATCCAGATGAATATCCTTGGGGTCCGGGAGGACCAGCAGTTCCGGGAGGTCCGGGAGGACCAGCAGTTCCGGGAGGTCCGGGAGGACCAGCAGTTCCTGGAGGTCCGGGAGGACCAGCAGTTCCTGGAGGTCCGATTGCACCGGCAATTCCTGCGAGTCCAGCAGGTCCAGCAGGTCCGGGGGGTCCAATAGGTCCAACAGGTCCGGAAGATCCAGAGCCCATTAATATAGTACTTTAATTTATTTCTTAGCAGCTTTCTTCACAATCTTGGCAAACTTTGTTCTGAGAATATTAGCCTTGATAATCTTCCTGTAATACTTTTTCTTCTTCTCGTCGTTGGGGTGGATATTGTGCGTCTTGGTAACGTTGTGTGCCACCAGAGAAATCAGTTTCTGTTTCTTGACTGCGTTAATCACACGGTTCAGCTCTGCGACCCGAATCTTGAGAGGCTTTCTTCTCTTTTGAGAGGCAGGAGCTGCCGCTTTGCGTCGGATAGTGGAGGGCTTCTGGGACAGTGTATTCAGTCCGTGAAGAACATACACGGCGTTATTTGGACCACCGAGTTTCTGAACAGCCTGAACTGCGGTAGGACTTGCACCCTTGATATTCACGGCTTTAGTGGCATTTCCATTCGTCTCATTAAGTGCCTCTGCCGCCTTTGCAACCTCAGTCGCCCCACCAGGCACACTTGCAACGGTATTCATGGCTGTTCTTACACCTCCTGCGTTTGTGATGGCATTCTTCTGGTTCATTGGGAGAGCGGCTGCAGCTGCGTTAGAGTACTCAGAAGGTCCCTCTGGGCGCCTCCGACGCACCCCCTCGTTCCCGTTATACCGTCGTCCCTCGTTCCCGTACATCTCACGCCGACCGTACTCGTTCCCGTAGCTCCGTCGTCCCTCGTTCCTGTACATCCCACGCCGACCGTACTCGTTCCCGTACTTCCCACGCCGACCGTACTCGTTCCCTCGCCGACCGTACTCGTTCCCACGCCGACCGTACTCGCTTCGGGGAGTTCTATTGTTTACTCGCAAGTTTTGAACAGCGCGATTCCCCTCGACTCCCAGAGCACGCGTGAGGTTCCGGTTGTACAACAGACTCAGGGCAGGTCGAATATTTGTGCGCAAATTCTGAAGACGACGCTGTGCCACGGCAGCATTACGGTTCTGCCCAGCATTCCGAATCTCCTCGAGTGTACGAGTCTTTACAATGTCACGCGCCTTGGACCCTGGTGGATACTTTTTCAAAAGTTCAGCCAATTTGCGTGTCCGAGCAGTTGAAGACATCTTCGAAAATCTGGTCGAATAAAGCTCATTGAAAACTTCATTCGAGTTTATGTTGACATTTGATTGAGTTCCATTCACCTTGAACAAAGTCTTGTAAAGTGCCGTGAGTTCGGCGAAAGCTGCAATAGCCTTTTTCTCAGCCTCAATAGCTTCGAGACGCGCCTTGGCAGCAGCAGCCGCCTTGTTCGCCTTGTTTGCGTTCGAAGCCGACTGAGCCTCACGAACCGCCTTCAAATAATCAGCTGCCGCCTTCTTTGTCGCCTCTGAAAGCGCACTGAGTGCTTGTAAAAGTTGAGCAATTTTGTTCTTTGCATTTTGATTTGCAGATGCTGGTTCAGCCACCTCACCTTCTTGCGAGACGAGCTTGTTTCCGCGATGGAAAACACGTACAATTTTTCCACGAACATCTATGAAATATCCCTTGGCAGATGAATACTGAACAGCGACACCGTTGATAAACTGAGGAAGGTAACTGGATGGATCAAGCACGAATGATCCAAGTACTGGGAATTTAAGGCGACCCCCAAAGAGTTTGCTGAAAAACCCTCCAAAACCTGCGCGTCCCTCTGCCTGCATCAAAGGTCCAGTGGTGTTTGCTGGCTTCAAAGGTTCAGTGGTGTTTCCTGGCTTCAAAGGTCCAGTGGTGATAGGCGTGGTGATGAGAGCCACCAATTTGTTTACTAAATTTCTTGATGATGAATCCTGAACAACTGCGTTAATCTTGTTGGGTGCGTGACCAGCGGCAGCAGCGGCACCAACGGCTTCAACTGCAGAAGTTATTTTATTCTGTGGAGACTTTGTTAAAATATCATTCACAGTCTTTGGGTGCACCTGACCCTTGATAATTGCCAAAATAGAGTTTGAAAGTTTCTTGTTCAAGTACTTGGGTGCAAGGGTAGTCATCGGTACATTTTTGTTACCACCTGACTCCTTACTGACAAAGCGCGGCGGTCCCTTGAGAGACTGAGCCAAGATATCAAGCACTTTTTGAACCACTGCGCTCTTGTTGTTAGACTGCGAAAGGGTGGTTATTGCAGCCTCGGTCACTTGTTCACTTGGCTTGATGCCCTTTTTGATGAGACCCATGATTGCCTGTGCAAGTTTTGTCGCTTCCATTTCAGACGCAAGTTTTGCTGCTTGCTGATTTGATGCAGCTGCGAGAGCCACCTGATTCGCGAGAGCATTTCTTCTGGATGGTCCAGCCGATGATAAAGCCTGAGTCCACAAATTGTGTCTCCTCACGCTCATTACTATTACAGACCAAGACAAAATTTGGAGACCCCGGAAAATTTCGTGTCATGTCGTCAGCTGGGTTCGAGCCCACCCCAGAGAATCAAACAACCAAAATGTCCAAACTGCTCAAAACTCGTCTGATTTCGCCTTACCAGCACGATGGAGTCAAGTGGATGACGGCGCGCGAGACTGCGCCTGATTATCCTGGCGGCTTTTTGTGCGATGAGATGGGTCTGGGAAAGACGGTCCAAATTATCGCCACAATGCTCATCAATCTCCGCCCAAAGACTCTTATCGTGGTGCCAAAGTCAATCGTCGGTCAGTGGGTTTCTGAAATTCAGCGCTTCGCGCCGAGCCTGACTGTCTATACGTACAACGGTAACAAGCGGGAAATGCCTGACTCCTCTAAGCCGTTTCCTAATATCATTGTGGCTCCTTATTCGGTACTCCCTCGGGAGATCTGTCCTCTGACGCGAGTGAAATGGGACCGCGTTATCCTTGATGAAGGTCACGAGATTCGCAACCCCAAGAGTAAGACCTACATCGTCTGCAAGATTTTGCAGTCTGATATTCGCTGGATCTTGACCGGCACACCCGTCTTCAATTCTATGCGCGACTTTGTGACGCTGGCGGCTTGGCTGGGAATTCCACGTGATTATGTGCAGGGCTACACTGAGGATATCCGCAAGAAGTATGTTATGCGGCGCACCAAGGTGGATTTGGCTCAGCACAATAAGCGTCTGGAGTTGCCCAAGTGCGACTTTGAGAATTTGGAGCTCGAGATGTACCCTGAGGAACGTGATCTTTATTCCGAGGTGTTTGGCTACGGTCAAGATGTGGTCCGGTCCGTCATAGGGATGGCGAATGTGAACTACCGCCAGATGGAGCTTCTGGAGGCACTTTTGCGTGTGCGGCAAGTGCTGTGCTTTCCGCAGCTTTACCTGGACGGCATGGCGCGCAAAGAAGAGTCGGATCCGGTCCTGTGGGAAGGACGCTCCAAAAAGATGGAGACTCTCATGGAGCTTATCCAGACCCATCCCAAGGAAAAGGCGCTCATCTTTTGCCAGTTTACCGGAGAGATGAATGAGATTCACAAGAGGCTGTGTGATATCGAGCTGCCGGTCATGCGTATCGACGGCTCGGTAACTGGTGAAAACCGGGAGAAGCGGATTGCTGAATTCAAGACGGGTTTGTCAAACTCAGTTCTGCTTATCCAGATCAAGGCGGGCGGTGTGGGTCTTAACCTCCAAGAAGCGACGCGCGTCTATATCACGACCCCGAGCTGGAATCCTGCGACGGAGTTGCAGGCTATCGGGCGGGCGCATCGCACTGGGCAGCTCAAGCCGGTCATCGTGCGGAGACTGGTGTACACGGGCGACGACAGCCTCCCGAGCGTCGAGATGAGCATCATGAATCTGCAGGACGGCAAGGCGAAGATTTGCGCGGAGATTTTGAACGACCCGCGGCTCGAAACTGTCATCCCCAACATCCCCAAGACGAAGATTAACGTACAAACTTTGAAGAAGATTTTCGCTGTGTAAATAAAATATCATTACTTAGTAAAATGACTGTCGGCACGCGCGCTCAAGTGTACCACGGAAACGCTACCGAGACTGCAGGCGGTCTTACCAAGAAGGACCTCAAGAAGGACCGCAAGTCAGGTGAGCTTGTGTCCAAGGCAAAGTCCAAGGATGCGAAGACCAACCCATGGATCAAGGCTGTCCAGAAGGCGAAGAAGGAGCTGGGCATCAAGGGCTTTGCGCTGGTCCAGGGACCCCTGCTTACTCGCGCGCGCGCAATCTACAGCAAGTAAATAATTTTCACACCTTAAATTAATGAGCAATAGAGAAAATTTACTGCGTCTTTTATTTAAAGTAAAATCCAAAAACTCAACTGTAACTAAAACTAAAAAACTGAATCGCGATAAGCGCTGGATTTACGAGAATAACCGCGGTCTTCTCTTTATTTACAATATGAATAACCGGTTAAAACCGGTGAATAATCGTAATGCAGTCTACAGGAACAACGGAAAGCGTATTGTTCCAGTAAGACCCAATTATTATTACGGTTCATCTACTAGTTACGTTGCAGCCAAGTCGGGTGGGTACCGCGTCCCACCCCGTCGTCGGCGGCGGGTTTAAATAAATGCGCAGATTCCCTTTTTGAGTGGTGGCTCCTCAGCAAAAACCTCTCGTTTTGGCTCCTCAGGTCCCCCGTAATATTTCACCTGATAAGCACGTACGGTAAGTCCCCAAGATCCCCTGAAAAAATAATTAGACTCGATATCAATCAAACAGGACAGATCACGCCCCTTGAAGAGCCCCTCTTCAACTACGGGCGTGACCTGCTTTGAATTTTCATCAAAAATATACGTCGCATCATCCACCTTGATGCGTAGGGACGCCCCGTTATCTGTCAATTTTATATTAGAATTGAAGGGACCCTGGGGACATATCTGAGACTCGAGGTCTTTCCACCACTCAATGAATTTTGGATCAGAAATATCAATCTGAAAAGACTTGTAAGCAGATACTCCCCATGTACACTTACCGCGTGGTATCTGAAAACGCATAGGTCCCGAACCGAGGTTGTACTTCCAGCGCCCCTCCTCCTTCCCGAATTGTGACCAGTCTATATTCATCCTATCAATTTCATTCCAGAATACCATTATAAATAAAATGTCTGATATTTTTAAGTAAATATGCGATCTGGTTTGGAAAGCGTTGCATCTTTATTCGCTTCCCTAGGCGGTCCCAATTCTCCTGCTACTCTCGCGAGACACAGAGCTACCAGAAAAGCTAATGCAGCTCGGCGTGGGCGGGAGGCTCTTCGTCGGGCAGCTGCGAAACTCAAGATTCAGCGGGTGCGTCAGAGCGTCGCGCGTCAGAGTGTAGCGCGGCGCCAGCCACCAGTCAACATCAATACACACCTGAAATCTCTCATAAATCAGGCTAATAAACTTTACCTTAAACCAGGGTCAGTGCCTAAGTATTCTAAATTAAGAAATGAAATTATGAATATTTTGGAGAGAAATAACAAGACGAAATTTATGAAAAATGTGCTTGCAAATATTGAATTAAAGAAGAATAATTATTTTAGGCAAGAAACCAATGTTTTCAATAAAGAGGGGAAGTTCAACTCATGGCGCGGACGCATAGCCGTCAGGCTTGGGGGGAAACCCAGGATTAGTGAAATACAATATAAAACACCTTCTCCCAGAAGACCATCACCCGGAAGAACACCTGAATTTATATCAAAAAATAGAAAAGCATACAATAATTTAATGCGAATGGCAGCATCAGGCAAGTTTTGAGCCCCTCAGGAGGATGCGCATTTCTGTAGTCCACGAAAGGCTTGACGTTTTTCCTTGGAAGCATCCACACGGAGCCGTAATTTCCAACAGGTGCTCCTCTTCACGATCGTTAAATACATGTAGACCTGCCGTGTGATAACTGAGTTCTATAGGTCTCCGGATAATATGAAACCCTGGGATGCGAAATATATGAAGTGATTTTGATTCTATATTATAAATAATCCCATCATGAGATTTGAGGAGCCACCAAAGACGGAATGACTTTGCCTCGTTTATCTTTTTTGGAGGAATTTTGAATGCTAATTGAACATCTATAGACGGCTCTGAATGTTCAATTATCCATCTAATAAGATCAGTTGGAAGGTTCTTCCACATATTAAATTAAATTTTTTAATTTTTAAGTTGCCAATAACACCTGACCGGTGATAATTTTGTATTGGTTAATAATAACATGATATTTTCCTACAGAGGAGCCGTAACCCTTATGAAGGTCCTGCTCTTGCCGACACCAGGTCCCACTCCTGCAGGTCTGGGGAAAGAATGGGTTCGGTCCGCCGAGATCATCGCAAAGAAATCAACCACGCCCCTTCACCAAAAGTCCCATTTAAGAGCCCTAATTAATGAATATAACCGCAGGCGCAAGATGCCTAAAAAGATGAGGCTTTATCCGGCAGGTTCCCGTAGTAGCAAGGGCATCTTGGCCTCCAAGGGTCGCCGCGCCAAGATGATGCCTTTTGGGACGTGGTACTTCAAGTCTGTCTAACCTGAGCACATGACACACGCCTCGGGGTTTTCACGCGAGCACGCGAGGATCTGCTCCTGAGTCGGCTTCTGCGCGACGGGCACCGTCACTTGTTGTGCCTTTGCCTTTGAGCGAGTCCGCAGGTAGTACATACCCGTCTTGAGCCCCTTACTCCAGCCGTACATGTGCATGCTCGAAAGCTTTGCCAGTGTGGGGTTCTCCATGAAAATGTTGAGCGATTGAGACTGGTCGATGTAAGGTCCTCGATCGGCGCTCATGTCAATAATAGACTTTTGAGAAATCTCCCACACGGTGCGATAAATCTCTTTGAGGTTGTCGGGAATATCGAGCGTTTGAACAGATCCGCCGTTGCGCACAATCTCCGTCTTGATGTCCTTGTCCCACTTTCCAATCTTCTGCAAGTCGCTGACCAGGTGCTTGTTGACCATGACAAACTCGCCTGCCAATGTTCGGCGAAGGTAGATGTTGGTCGTGTACGGCTCAAACGCCTCGTTGTTCCCCATAATCTGGGCTGTTGAGGCGGTAGGCATGGGCGCAATCAACAGGGAGTTGCGAAGACCCCACTTGACAATACGGTCTTTGAGGTCATCGAAACCGTGATCAGTCTTGCCCCACAGGTCAAACTGAAGCTTCTTGTCGTGTGCGGGAGATCCCTTAAATGTCTCATAAGGTCCCTCCTCTTTTGCGAGCAGACACGACTCTTCGAGAGCCGCAAAATATATGATGGAGAAGATTTCCTTGTTAATCTCACGAGCCGAGACAGAATCGAACGAAAGACCGAGCATCATGAAAACATCAGCGAGACCTTGGACCCCAATACCGATAGGGCGGTGACGCATGTTCGACTTGCGAGCCGCCTCGTTTGGATAATAATTCTTGTCGATTACCCGGTTCAGGTTACGCGTAATGACTCGAGTCACTTGGGCGAGTTTTTGACAGTCAAATTCACGACCCGTCACAAATGAAGGCAGGCAGATGCTCGCCAGGTTGCACACAGCCGTCTCATCTGGACCACTGACTTCCATAATTTCGGTACAAAGATTGCTCGACTTGACGACGCCGATATTCTTCTGGTTTGACTTTTCATTGGCGGCATCCTTGTAGCACATGTAGGGGGTTCCAGTCTCCACCTGGCTCTTCAGGATTGCGTCCCAAACTGTGCGCGCCTTGACTTGTCGCTTGAAACGCCCCTGTGCCACGTACATACGGTACAATTCGTTAAAAGCCTCGCCGTACACATCAGGCAGTCCAGGGGATTCGCTTGGGCACATCAGATACCAATCCTCGTCCTTTTCAACCTTTTGCATGAAGAGGTCGGGGATCCACATCGCCGTGAAAAGGTCTCGGCAGCGCATCTCATCGTCCCCCTGATTCAAACGCAACTCCAGAAACTCCATAATGTCAGAGTGCCAAGGCTCGAGGTAGATTGCAAAGGATCCCTTTCGCTTCCCGCCACCCTGATTCACATACCGGGCTGTGTTGTTGAACACACGAAGCATGGGCACGATCCCGTCAGCTACGCCATTCGTCCCCTTGATTGGTGAACCGTTCGCTCGGATGTTCGAGCAGTGAATTCCGATACCACCAGACCACTTGGAAATTTGAGCGCACTCCTTGAGCGTGTCGTAGATGCCCTCAATCGAGTCATCCTTCATGGCTACTAGGAAACAGCTTGACATCTGTGGGCGAGGCGTCCCCGCGTTGAAGAGAGTCGGGGTCGCGTGCGTGAAGAACTTTTGGCTCATCAGGTCATACGTCTCCCGGGCACGGGTGGAGTCGAGTCCGTGTATACCGATGGACACGCGCATGAAAAGGTATTGAGGAGTTTCATTGGTGTTCAGGTAGCCCTTTTGGAGGGTCTTGATTCCGAAATATCCAAAGAGGTAATCACGCTCGGGAACAATCCACGAGTCGACGTCGGGTGGGACACTCTGACAATACTCGGCTGATACGATACCCTTGGTGTACAGGAAATCAGTACAATCCTGGAAAGACTTTGGGCACGTCTTCTGAAGGTTTGAAACGGTCACGCGCATCGCCAGAGTCTCGTAGTCAGGGTTCTCAGTGATCATACCGATTGCCACCTCGGCTGTGAGGTTATCAATCTCACTCGTAGAGATGCCGTCGTACATGCTCGTGAAAACCTTCTGAGCCACCTTGTCTGGTTGGACATTCAAAGGTGTGAATTCTGGTGCTTGATTTAGTTTTGAAATTCTCTGAGTAACTTTGTCAAATAGCATCTCGACATTATCACCAGAACGCTTGACAACCTTCATTGTAATTTTCACGTTTGTTTTTTTTATGTGCATATGTAAATGGAGACTTATGCTCTCAAGCCAATCCGTCTTTCGGTCGGAACGCCCCTGGGTGATGCATTCTTTTCAGAGTTTAACCGAGGGGGAATCCACTCGAACATTATTTCGAGCATCAAGGCGAAGACTGGGCTGTCTATTTCCAAGCAAAATGATACTGACCTCCAAGCTCTGATGCGTGTGGTTTACACAGATCTCGTCAGAGATCCAAGCACAAATGTGCGTCAGCAAGTTTCCGCTATGAATGCCGAGGTTGTGAAGCGCGCACTTCCCACAATCTCAACTGGTTTGCTGCAACAGGCCGTCTATCTGCGTGATATTAGCTCAAACCCAGTACCTATGGCTGCACCCACCAACACAAGTACATATGGTAACAAGCTTCCAACAAATTTTAAATTTGGTATATTCTAGGAATGGCGTTCTCTGATGTTCTTATGATTTGCATCGCCTCGTGTGTGGCGCAGTGGATCGTACAGTGCATAGCATGGGTTTCACAGATGGGAGCATGCGCAAACAAGCCAGTAGGTGAAGAACTGGCAAAGTGTGGGTGGATTTTTAACGGAATTTCAGGAACTATTAATTGTATAATTTGCATATATGCCGTGTACCGTATGATGCAGGCGATGAAGAATAATGTTTAAACTTAGTAGAGATGCGCGCACTTGATGACATCATCATAGGTTTTCTCATATTTTTTATAATTGAACGCAGTATCAGTCTATTCAGCAACGCAATCATAGAACCATGGGTGGAGAAACGAACTGAAAATCCCAATGTGGTTGAAAACTGGAAGATTGGTACAGAAATTGGGTTTCTGCTTTTTGCTGTGTTAATTGTATTCAAGTTTCGAGGGGTTCTTCAGAAGCTGGACACCAGATAGAGAGTCAACGCATAAAATCATTAATGAATAGGTTTCGTGATGAAACTGCTACGATGTGCAAACAGAAAGGGTGGGACAAAGCGCACGTCAGTGTCGTCTGGATGTTGCTTAATGAAGAAATGGGAGAATTGGCATCTTCAATTAGACAAAGTCAGCGGATATACAAAAAGACCGGACTCAAAAAGGACAGGGGTACAGACGTTACTATGGAAATGGGGGATGTCTTCAGCTATCTCTTCCAGCTGGCTCATATGCTCAACGTCGACCTGGATCAGATGTGGGAACTTCACAGGCAGAAGATTAAAACAAAAACTTACAAAGAAAATGTAGCTACTTAATAATAGAATGGCATCGACTCTTATGATTGATGACCGTCTTCAGATTGACAAGTTCAATCCCACTACATGGACTGGTGATTTCGGAATCAACTCAAATGGATTCCGAAAGGACCTTTTTATGGATGGCTCATACGTTACCGGCATCGATGAGACCCCTATGCAGGTGAATGCAGTCATTCCAGTCATGAACAGTACGGACACAGCGGGAAATATGTACTTAAAGACCGCAGCACCCAGTGTTGCGCCTTATAACCCATTTCCTGCGCGCAAGTTTGAGTACTCGGACGGACGCGTGACGTGGCGCCGCCCCCAGCTCCCATGGAGTTGGGAAACTGGGTGCTCAGTCGGTGGGGCAGGCTCTTCAAAAGATATCAATCTTCTTTTGATTCTTTTGATTGCCGTAATTCTGTTTTATTTTTTTGGACGGATGAAGCTCAAGTAAATAGTTCCAAGTCTGACTTGTCCTCGTGGAGCGTGAAATAAGTTGCTGCGCAACTTGAACATAATTAAATTTTCACAACTTTCAAAGCCTCCACCTTGGGAAGTTTCTTGGCGAGTTCCTCCCGAGCAGCCAGAATGCGCTGTTCCAACATCGGACACGAGTGAGCCTCCGAACGGATGCACCCAGCGCAGCACTGCATCTTACAATCCCTGCACGTCAGAAACTTGTTCTTGTGTTTGCAAGGCATCGTCCTTAATATCATAGGAGATTTCTTCTCTAACCCACGGAGAAGGTAGTTCATCATCCCGAATCTCGCACAGACCGTGGGTCCGACCAATAACTATACGGTCCCACGCTTTTTGCATTGCTGGGAGGTTTGTAGCAAACCACTCACGATCCCTTTTGACTCGTACGATGACAAACTCCTGGGGTTTATCATCCACTTGAGGCTTGAATTGAATGAAATCACACTCCTCCAGATCCGTAATCTCCAGTTGGAGTTGAACTTGGGGCAGGTAATGTTTAGGAACTTTAGCCTCAATTTTACGGGTCAAAGGACACTTGATTTCTATGAGAAGACCATCCTCTGTGACTCCGTCAGGTGATGCGCCAAGCCATGGATATGTTCTGTGTTGTACGAGACCAATTTCGTGAGACTTGCGCCCTGTCATTTCATCGTACAAATCCCGTACAAAAGGCTCAAGGAGCGTCCCGTGTTGCGTGGCTGCATTTCCCGCCCATTTTGTTTTAAGCACTTTCTTTTTGATAAATGCATCAGTACTTTCATAATGGTTTTCACCAATTGCACTCGCAACATCACTCGCCGTAATCATATTATCACGCAGATCTAACCATTCCTGGGATCTTTGTTCTGCGTACTCAGCCGCGAGGAGTTCTCGCGCACGAATCAGTACTCGGTCCATTGACGGGAATCTTCTTATTCTTAAAACGTGGATCAGTCTTAAGTACAATCTCTGCAGCATTTTGCTCAGCTTGCTTTTTTGTTGTTGCGAAACCAGAACCACAATCCATCCCATCCACCACCACCGTGATGAAAAACTGCCCATTCACCTGACTCACGAGTCGGTAATCAGGCAGGGCGTACTTGAGCGCCTGACACCAACGCATAAGTTGATCCTTGTAGTTATCATCAACCAGTGATGTCTGAACCTTTGTGAATGAATTGAGGATGAAATTCTTGGCGTGAATCATCCCGAGGTCCAGGTAGATGGCTCCCACGACTGCCTCAAATGCATCCTCCATGATGTGTTCATTCGTGTTCCAGCCATTTCGCTCACCCTTTTCATCCATCAGAATAAGCTTATCAAGACCAAGCACTTTGGAAATTTCACAAAGAGTTTTACCACGGACCATCTTGGTTCGCGCCTTGGTAAGGAACCCCTCCTGTTCCTTTTCGTGAAGATCAAATAAGTGTTTTGTTATGATGAATCCAAGTACAGAATCACCCATAAATTCAAGAGTTTCATAAGAACCTGTAAGACCCGCGTACCGCTTCAACGCGCTTTTGTGAGTGAAAGCCCGTTGATACAGTTCCATATTTTTGATTTTTGTTCCGACGAGCGAATTTAGCATCTCACGCGACAAGCCGGGAATAGTTTCCATGTTTATGTTATATTACACACAAGGTTTAGTTTTAAGCCAAACGGATTCAGGCAGTCGTCGGCTTTGCCACCTTTGGGCGAACCTTCTTCTCCTTTGGGGCGGCAGCATCGGTTGAGGTTGCTGCCACGATTGGGGTGTCTGGAACCTTCTTGGCACGAGGCTTCTTCTCCATCTCCTCCTTGATGTAGTGCTTGCTCAGATAGTGCTGCAGGTTCAGGAACGTCAGCTGAACACCCTCTGGAACCTCCAGCAGAGACTTCAGCTTATCATCGAGGCTAATCTTCTGCCCCGCCTTCAGACCGTTCGTCTCAAAGTACTTGTTCATGTGGTTAGATACCTGGGAGCGAGAGATCATATCCTCGGGACCCAGGCTCAGGAAGGTGCGCAGAGCATCCGTCACCTTCTGGGGCTTATTGAAACCGTTGTTCTTGGTGCGAGCCTCCTGCTTCTCACCGGTAGGGTCCTCAATGTGCTGGCGAATCTTGCGAATCTCCTTGCGCACAGCCTTGAGCTCCTTCATCAGGGCGTCGAGAGTTACGGGGGCATCGGTGGTGGTAGCCATCTTATACTCTACACACGAGACAGGGCTTTAAGTGCTATTGCTGCGAGTAGAATCATGACCAAAATCACGAAACCTTTGAAAAAAATTTGCCAAACCTTCTCGTCTTCGGGCTGTGGGTTAAAAAACGGCGCAGACCCCTTTATTTCTGAAGGTTTGTCACTCTGTGGTAAATTCACATTGAAACCTGGAGGCAACGAGCCGCCCCCAGATGGACGAAAGTCTTCACCGAAAATTGGGTACGGACCGACATTTTGACAGGCGGGAATGCAGCACCCGAGATTGCATGGATACACCAGACCGTTCTGTCTGTTTATGTACCCACAAATTGAAGTTGTTATATCCAGGGGATCGGTCAAACACTGACACCCTGAATTTACAAATTCTGCACTGCATGCGCTCATCTAACATTAAAGAATATTTTTGTTTATAATACAATGGAGTACGGAAAGCCCCAAAAACTTCCAGATGGTCGTTATTTTTTGAAGATTAATGGATCTCGTCATCAGGTGAATGGCGTGATTCTACAAGACTTGCTGACATCCAAGTCAGTCAACTTCAAGATTGATGACTCTAAATTGTTTGCTACTATTGATAACGAGCTACTCTCTCAGGCGAAGGAGTCTCGGGTTGAGTGGTTCGGCAAGGAGCTCAGTGACGAGACGATCGCCAACGCCTTCCAGGAGAGCGTCACGGACGGCGTCCTCAGTGCATCACTGGCAACCGTCAAGGGTGAGGTGGTCACCATGGCTTTCGACACCCAGAAGAACTCGGTCGATCTCCAGGAGGTTGCGACAGGTTCAAAGTGCGATGTACTTCTTGAGCTCTCAGGTCTGTGGTTCCTGAAAAAGTCCTTTGGTCCCATCTGGCGTGTGGTTCAGGTGCGCGTGCGCAGCGGTGCCGCGAAGCCGACTTTCCCCAAAGAGTACCTGTTCGCCGACGATGCCGAGGAGGAGGATGAGGACCCAGCTGACTACCTGGACTGAAAGACTTTGAGTCCAGCCAAAAAAATATCACCAACTTATAATAATGAATCGCAAGGGACTGGCAATCATGGTTCTGGCGGCAGTCATCCTCCTGCTTCTTTTTGCCCCCACTTGCCGCACCAGCTCATATGCATCAGCTCAGCCACTTGGCTTTAACACTATAAATGATGGCACCGCTCAGAATCAATCTAAAACCGGCATGGGTTCTCCCTACTCAGGAGGTGCGGCCGGCGGCAGCTCAGTGTCCTCTGCCAGCCTGATCCCCCGCGACGTGGTCGCCACCGAGGACTTTGGTCAGTTCAGCCCAGACAAGATCCTGGGTAACCAGAACTACCTGGACCCCCGCAGCCAGATCGGCTACCCAGAGACCATCGGCGGCGTCCTGCGCAACGCCAACCGCGACTTCCGCAGCGAGCCCCTGAACCCCCGCACCCCAGTCAGCATCTTCAACCTCAGCACCATTCCCCCAGATGTGATGCGCCCCAAGTTTGAGATTGAGCGCGAATATCAGTAAATTTCGAGAGGCTTAAAAAATAGACCATTTTAATTAGAAATGGACTTTAAAAATGCTACGACTGAGTGGATCTCTATAAAGACCCAGCTCGCCGCAGCTCGCAAAGATCTCTCAACGCTCAATCAGCGTGAAAAGGAGCTTCGCGAGTTTGTGACTAAACACATGGGGGAGAACAAAATTGACACCGTGAATGTCCAGGACAAAGTTAAGGTTAATTTCAAGCTTAAAACTGTCAAGGGTAGTATCACAAAAGACGTTATCAAGAGGGGTTTGACCACCTTTTTTAGTGGAAACGAGGTTCAGGTCGAGGGAGCTTTCAACGCCATCCAGGACGCAGTCGACGTCAAGGAAGTTGCGGGTGTTAACGTATCTGGTATCAGTAAGCTCCTGTCTTAGAGAGACTGAACGTAACTACAATAAGACGAAATGGGTATCAACGATGAATACTCACGCGATGCGTACAATTTTGAACAGTCGTGGGATTCGGATGATTTAGATGATTTTGACAACGAACTTGACCCTGAAGATTGGGAAGCTTTGTATTCAGAGGAGATTCACGACGGTTGGAGCATCTTCAACGAGTACGTTGCTGACAACTATTTGATGCTCAAAAGTAGTTGCAACTATACAAAGTTTGTTGAACTTTTGATGAAACCAGAACATTATTACTCGGCAGATCCGTCTCCACATGCTATCCGTGCATGGGTATCACTCAGGAGGGTTCGAATTGTAAAAGAACGAGTCGATCCTGAAAGTTTCTACAAGTGGTTCGATATTAATGTAAACCTATAATAAATGATTGATATTACATCTCCAAAGGTGTTTACACCAGCACTTTTGTTTGCAATCTTAAGCCCTGGACTCTTGGTGGGAATCCCACCCGGTTCAGGTCTTTTGGTTCAGGTGTGCATGCACGCCCTCCTTCTTTGCATATTTAATTACCTGATTATCAAGTTTGTGTTTAAATTCAATATGACAACCGCTGATATCATCGTCCCAGGAGTGCTGTTTGTGGCACTGACCCCAGGGGTTATTTTAAGCATTACTTCGGGACAAACCGCAGTCGGTATTCATGCCGTTGTATTTTCTCTTTTTTATGCATTACTTCGCGGACAGTTTCCAGAATATTATTAAACGGAACTCATAGAAGATGGTGAAAAACCTCGTTATAGGTCCCGGGGCTATGGGGTATTTCATGTACCTCGGAGTCTTGTCCAAACTCAAACAAGATGGTCAACTTGAGGGTCTCGAGGAAATTTCAGGATCAAGTGCAGGTGGTATGGTAGCCTTTACCTACGTACTCTCAAATGGAAATATTCCAGCTATTCTCGACTATTCACTGTCTGTTCCAGTCGGAGACATAATGAAACCAAATATTAAAAGTCTTTTGAATAATTACGGACTTGTTTCATCTAAAAAAATTCGAAAAGCTCTGGCAGAAATGTGTAAAAAATTTACAGGAAAGGATGACCTCACATTCAAGGAACTTTACGAATTGAATCCAGTGAAACTTCACATATCGGCATATTGTGTGGATTTCATGAAGACCATTTACTTTAATATAGATTCTACACCTAATATGAGTGTTCTCGACGCTGTTTCAGCCACAATAGCTGTTCCATTTTTATTCGCACCCGTAAAACTCGGTGATGGATATAATTACGTGGATGGTGCGACGGTAGAAACTACTGCCGCAAGTCCATTCGTGGACCGAAGAGACACGTTAGCTCTCAGAATTGCGTGGGGACGTCTCTCCGATGTGAAGGATCTCAAGAGCTACGCACTCAGTGTTTTATTTTCTACTATGAAAATGCGGCACGTCTATGCAGTCCCAACCCATGACATAGATATTCCCGATGATGACATATATGATTTTAATGCATCAAATGAGAATAAACTGAAAATGTTTATGATTGGTCTGTCCCAAAATTTTTCAAAGTATATAGTATATGAACACCCTACCTCTCACTCGGAGGTCTCCGAATAGGTCCCCGAACCGGTCCCCCAACCGGTCTCCCAACCGGAACAACAACGGGCGCCCTCGCCTTCGTGAGGGGCAGGTCCGCCGTATTGTTGCTCTGATTATCACGCTTGTGGTTTTGTTGTATCTTAATAACTATGTCATGGGAATGTCTGCCGGGGATGCACTCAAGGTGCGCCGGATGACCCTTAATTCCTTTTTAAAATTCAAAAATATAGTCCAGTCATCCTTTGCAGGATATGAGGATGTCATAGAGGCGGGAGCCTCCTCTATCGTAGCTGTTCTTCACCGTAAGTTTCAGACGGGCACCTTGCGTCCCAATGTTGCAAACCTGGCAGTTGGAACTGTAGCATTCACTGTGAGTTATCGAGGAGGGGCACGCACTTCTAATTTTATAAACAAAATTCATAAATATAACAACTCTCGTTTCGGACGTATATCTGGAAGAACTTCGGCGAATGCAGAGATGGTCAGGACTGGTATCATCACCATGATTGCATGGCTCGTTTCGAGCTTGAATTATTTCGCGGCTGAAAATGTAGCTGGTATTGTCCGGGAGGAACTGCGGGTACGTGGTCTCGAGCGTTCGACCCCTGCTAAGCTCGTGAATTACGGAGCTACGACTTTGAGGCTGATGCTCTAATGAGCGCGAGCAAGGAACAAATTTCCAGAGTTTGAATTAGATGAGTATGATTGAACAGGTGAAAGTCTCCGGGGGCTCGGGCTTGGGGTCTTGGGACGTGTAGGGCTTGGGGTCTTGGGACGTGTAGGGCTTGGGGTCTTGGGACGTGCAGGGCTTGGGGTTTTGTTTCGGCGTTGACCTCTAAATTTACTCCATAATTTTTGTGCTATAAGAAGTACAACTGCGGCACCAATCTTTCGTGGATGTTGAGTTACAACATGTTTCGTTGCGCGCGCTGTACCCTTGACAACACGCACCGTATTCCCGACGGCTTTTGTTCCAACTGCGTGACCTATATATGCCACAGCCAACGCCGCCCCTGCTTTTGTCTTGCGTGGATGCATCTTTGCCACATTTGCAAATTTAACACCTACTTTAAACCATCTCTCATTTCCAAGTTTTTCTACTGCAAAATTCCAAAGTCCCCCCTTAATATTTTCACCTCGAGCAGTTGAATTTCCGGGCAACATCAAATAATCAAAAACTACATGTGAAAGTTTTGTCGCAGCTTGACGTCTATTATTACCAGCTTTATTTGAAATTACTTTATTTGCTGCATTTGCTATTGCCTCTCCTTCATTCTTACTGTACCCGGATTGAACGAGAAGTCTCTTGATGGCGGGTTTTTGTTCTTCTGTCAAAAATATTTGAGCCAACTGCTTCACATTCAGCATTTGTCCGGGTGCAGCTGCAGAAACTTTAAACTTATTCAAAGTATAGGTGACTGCTCGAGCAATTTTAGAAGGTCTAAGAGGCGAAAGTGTATAGTAAGTATTCAATATACGTTTCTTTTCTTCATTGGAAATATTTGAAAGACGAGATCTAACAATTTTACGCTTTCCAATAGTACCTCCACGGCTATTTGCAATACCATACCTCTTCACATTTTCTGGAATCATAGCCAACAAGATTGCATTGATTTTTTCGCGTTCGGCATTATTAAGAGAGGTTCGAGGTACGGATGCTGATCCAGTTCTTCTGGTTACCGATCGTAAAGCCCTCCCGAGACTTGCCGACATCCTTAATACTTAGAAAGATTATTTTTATATTTATTAATGGAATCTGTGGAGCAACGACGTATCGTGTTTTCTGCAGCCCAGGACATATGGTCTTCCCTTGGTCCAGGGTACAGCGAGTCTGTGTATCACTCAGCCTTTGAGGTGGCTCTGAGAAAGCGCGGCATTTCATACGAGACGGAAAGAATCATTCCCGTATCTTATGAGGGTCAAAATGTGGGTCACGTCAGGGCTGACCTCATAGTGGGTGACACTGTCATAGAACTCAAGTCAGTCTCACGCCTTACTGATCAATTTCGAACTCAAATTCAAAATTACATGAAACTCCTGGGTATCCAAAAAGGGATACTCATCAACTTCCCCTTGGGGCTGGCGCGCACTCCCGAAATTGAATCAATTTTGATCCAAAATTAAATTAAATTGTCTTAATAAACTCCCACTCGAGTTCATCGCATATTTTCTTCCATATCTGATCCTGAATATACAGTTTCTCCTTTGACTTGAGCAAGGGGAAACATGGAAGATATTTGTCTTCCTCGAGCAATTCACACATTTTATAAAGAACATATGAATAACTCAAAAAGTTTTTACGTGCCGCAGGTTTATGCTTCTCGAACGGTGCTTGAATCTTGTGAAACATGAGACGGAGCTTGTCTTCAAGTGGTTGGTCCATCGTTGGAGGAGTGATACCGCCTAGGATTGTTGCAATATAGGGTGCGTGTTCATAGTACTTGTTCTTGTCAATCTTCTTCAACAAGACTCGCACCTTTTCGTGAGTAATCTCATCTAAATTCTTAATCTTCATCTTCCTAAATTCAGTCCTGAGTTGCCCTATGACATCCTCGGGAACACTCGTAGATTCCTTCGCCTGAAACTGTGAAATCCATTCGTTAAAATGATTCTCACGTTTGTAGGAATACACGACATTCTTCTCAATCTCCTGTTCCTCCTTGAACCCAAGCTCTTCTGATAGATAGTATTCCGTGTATCCACACTCTGTACATATCATGTCGCTTAGTTGTTCATCGTGCATCTTTGTAAACGTCTTTCCGCAGTTTTTACACGGGTCCACGTCTATCTCGCACTTTTTCGCATGACATTGATCTTGATCCTCAACCTCCTTTAAATATTTCTTGTAAATATCATTTCTCTGTATACCTTTTCTCGACGCAATCTGCATGTTTGCGACAGTCCTGGTAGTGAATGATATAACGCTCGACTCTGTGTATTCACGGATAACGGGAACGCACATGAGTAAATACTCTGCCAACTCATCTTGGGTTTTACAATTTCGTATCCTTTCATCGTACCTTGCTTCCATTAAATCAAAAACTATAATAATTCTTAACTAATCAATTTTTGGAGCCAAATAAAATTTCAAATCACCGAGATTTGCTATTGTATACCTGAAAACGATTGGCATATTATCGTTCGTTGAGTCCTGCATAATTTGAATACTGGAACACATGTTTGTCGCCTTTGTAAAAAGGTTGATGTACTTGAGACTGAAGCAACCACCGACTCGCTCGTCAGGACCCTTGTCCGCGCACTCGATATCAGTTTTTTGATTTGCAAAATCTCCTACACAACTCAACTCCAGATTGTGTCCGTGACGGAAAATTTTAATTTCATTTGAAAGATTACCCATATCCCGGGTATATCTCTGAAAGTCAATCGATGGCATGGTTGTCACCAAGTTCATATGAATATCCGGGAGATCCAGTATGTCCTCGTTAATGTCAAGCAATTTTAGTTTAAAATTAGTAAATGATTTCTTGGCTATGTTTTCTATGGTGATATCCATATAGTCTCGACCAGTAATTGACATGGTCAATGTGTCCTGACTCGTGATAGCCTTGAGAAGTTTATAAACATTTGCCATGTTCAAACCTGCGATGATATCACCAGTACATTCATACTCCTCAAAATTCTCAGCCCCTAAGACCATATGCACAAGGGTAACTCGGGCAGTGTCAAGAGTCAAAACGTGAACACCCTTTTCTGTAAAATACACATTCACATCATTGATGATATCCTTCAGCACTTCAAAAACTGACTTGAGAGCCGAAGCTTGGATAGTCTTTAGATGCATTAGTAAGTGTGCGTTTTTTTCCTCTAAGTGGCTGAACTTCTGATTTTTTGCATAGCATCTGCTATATCTGTGGAAATTTTAGCTTCCAGTTCAGGGGTAATCTCTGGTTGAAGCTGCTGCCCAAATTTATCAAATTCAAAAAGGGATGGCGTTTCAGTGCCGTCTATATTTGTACAGGAGATTGAATTAGGATACCATGATTCAAACTCGAACGGAATCATAGACTCGAGCCAGGGCTTGATGTCGCCACCGACTTTCATGACCCCCTCGTTGGTCACGATAGTGGGTACCATAGTAATCTTCTTCGATGGAACACCGAGGGTTGTTATATTATGGTACCGAATAATCTCATTCAGAGAAGGCTGAGTCTTAATATATTCTATAATTTGACTCGAAAATTTACACTTGTCGGAATAGACCAGCAAGGCCATTTGAATTAGTTGACTTTTTTTGAACAGAAGAATTTCGCAGTCTATTAATAATGAAAGACATTATGATCCTACTGCTTGTGATTATTGTGGTCTTCCTGGTATGGAACAGCCGTGTCAATCTGTCTGGGTACGTTGCCCCAATGGCAGCTGACGGAAATTCTCCCATCTCACCTGATGTGATTCAGGCAATCATCGAAAAGGTCCAACAGACCAAACCAGATGAGCACCCCCTCGAGACACTTTTCGTTAATCTCCAGGCTGACGGTTCTTATGCGAGCCGATTCATGTTTTACAATACCCGCAAGTTCCTTGGATCCCAGTACGATGTCGTATCAAAGATCGGTGAAGATGGAAATGTTGAAATCATAAACATGTCAGAGTCTGCAAAAGAAGACTTGAGTACTGGATACCAGCCTGACAAGTACAAACCCTATAAAGATATCGATAACAGTTCCGCCGCTCAACTGAAGGCACTTTTGGCAACTCGCCCAGAGACGCCTGTGGTGACTGACATGCGCCTGGGGACTCGTTCCTAATTCTAAACTAAAATTAGATGTCAGTGTCTGCCCAAGACATTGCGAAAATGGAGAATTCTCGTAAAAGTGCCCGAAAGGAGTTTTATAAAGCTCTTCTCGAGCAATTTTGTAGGAAAATTAAAACTTCAGTACAGCTCGGTCAGAAGGAGTGTGTCCTGACAGTTCCTGTATTTTTGATTGGTTTTCCAAGACACGATCTCCCCACGACTGTACGGTACATGTGTCGACAGCTTCATCGTCTGGGGTACATTATAAATCTCATAGGTCCCCTGGACATAAAGGTGTGGTGGAAGAAACCTCCCATACACCAGATGCTTCCAGAGGAGGTGGAGGAGGTGGAACTCCCCAGCCTCGTGAATTTGCAGAAGATGGCGAGTAAATTACGAAAGAAGTGAAAACTTCTTCTCGCGGTTGAGCATTCGCGTCCCCCTAATCTTCGCCGTCTTGAGCCGATCGCACTCCTCCGCCGCCTCCTCCATCTCGAGCTCGATGCGGTACGGAGCCATAAACTGCCGAAGTTCGTCAGCTCGCGTCTTGGACGCCTTCGCCTTGGGCGGGCTCTTCTGATAATTTTTCCACGCCTCCTTTGCCAACTTGTAGTCGTCAAGGCTCCGCTCGAGCGCAATCTTGTTGTGCTCAAGATATCCCTCGAGCTCAGTCATCTTCGCCTCGTGCAGGCGAATCTTTTTCATGTCGATCAGACGTCTGTATTGACGCAGGGCATCGACCATGTGCTCCTCGCACGCCTCCTTCAGCCCCGCAGCAGTTCCTGGGCATTCGTCTCGGACCATGTCGAGCTCTCGGATCGCATCACCTTGAAAGTACTCGAGGACAGCCTGACGCGCCGAAGGCCACTCTGGGTAATCGGCATAATCCCCTGCGTGTGAGCGCCAATTGCACCCGTCGGCACAGTACACGTAACCGTTCTGGTCGAGACCGAAGCAAACGCCCCAGCCCATTGAACAAATCACGGGTGCTGTTTTTAAGCTGAAAATAAGTCCTTTACATCTAATAACTATGGACCTTATCAGTGAATCCGAGCGTCGTTTTACCAAAAAACTATGTGATTCTATGACCCCATCCATGATTGAAGCATTTTGGGAAATTTGGCTGGAAGCTCAGAAGGAGTCAAAAGGTAAAAACACCGTACAAGTTTTCCAGCAACTCCTCCGTGATGTCAAGACTTGGAATTCTTCAATTTCAAACCGAAATACAGAGTCTATCATCAAGGGCAACCCCATGTTTCCCAAGCTACTCGCCGCCGTCTTTGTAATTCACGTCAAGATTTTGAGTGCAATTCGCACTGATAAAAAGTCAAAGAAGATTTCAATCAAGCTCCCAGCAAATGACGTGTTTGTTCAGCGAGTCTACGAGGCGTGTGCCAAGGATATTTACGAGGATCCTGATATCATCGTCAACAAGAACCACTCGGATGAGCACAGAAAGAAGGAGCTTCACAAGCGTTTCGTCCACCACATATGTGAAATCATCGAGCAGCTTGTGCCAATGTCTGAAATTTTGGACACGTATCTGAGTATGCCAACAGGCGACGAGGGTATGAACTTTGACGAGGAAGAAGAGGAGCAGGAGGAACTTGACGCGCCACTTAACGAGGAACCAGTCGACCCCGTCGAGGGTCTTCCAATGAACAACATGCAATTTGGTCAAACTCCAGGGGGGAGTGAGACAGTTACGGTCAATAACTCATTGACACCTCCTTCCGTTCCAGGCGGTACCCCAGTTCCTACCCAGGAACAGAATCTCTTTGACGATGCCCCAGATGATGTGGATGTGAAGAAAATCCCTCAAATCTAATATTTAAGTCTATTAGTAAAATGGAACAGTATTTCCAGGAACCTTCAACTGCCGCAATCATAGCAGCAGCAATTACGATGGGTTATATTTTCATTCGTTCCAAGATGAATGGAGATGCGAAAATTAAGAATTCTGAATATTTCAAGCCGGCTTTTCTCGTAGGTCTTTTGGTGTTTTTCATCGTGAGCCAGGGACAGGGTTCTAACGGACAGGTAACAAAGGAACCGTATTAAAAAACCAATTTTCAGTAATTATGATCAGTGTATACTTAAAAATAATACGTCTTTTAAGTATTAATGGCGTCGTACTCAGCATTTAATGAAATGTACACCCAGTTTCTCGGTGAGCTTGCTCAGACCTTCCCCGAGGAGCCCGCAATTGCAAAGATGCTCAAGAAACAAAAGGATGAGAAGACGTACAAAAAGGTGATGAACAAGCTGAGTCCATGGGCTCAGCAGATTATGGAGAAGGATTCCAAGTTTTTTTGCGAAGAGAATGAGTTTGTCGCAAACCTAAATATGCACGAGATTTGGAAGAAGGATGACGTGTCAGATGCGACGCGTCAGGCGATCTGGCAGTACCTGAGTTCTCTGTACGGTTTTGGAGTGACTCTCCAGATGATTCCACCTCAGTTTATGAATTTGATCGAGTCAGAGGCGGAGAATTGCGCCAAGGGACTCAAGGAGTCTGGTGGTGAGCTCGACGAGGCAAACATCATGGCTGCAGCTCAGAGAATGATGAGTAAGCTCATGTCAGGTGGGGGATTCCCAGGACTTCCAGGTGCGCCCCCCCAGCGCAAGGCGATTAAGAAGGACTATATGGGACTGGACTAGAGACGAGTCGACGGAACTGAAAGTTCCCTGGACTCAGATCCAGGCTCCGACGGACAGGGAACTTTCAGTTCCCGTCTGGACTAAAAACAAATCTTACTAAATTACAGCATGGATCCAAAGGAGATTTTCAAAACTAGCGAGCTTTTAAATTTCTGGCCGACCGCCTCCCAGACGGCGCGCGAGCGCGTCGCATCGACGACTCGTTTCATCCTGTACGCCACCTGCCTCATTTACCTGATTAACCGTGATGTACGTGTTTTTGCCCTTTGTATTCTCGCACTTGCAATCCTGTACTACCTCATGACCATGAATATGATTTCTGATGGAAAATTGCGCCCATCCTCTGCCGACGGTCGCGTTCCTGGTCCTCTTCGCGGCTCTGTGACTCTCCCAACACTTGACAATCCCATGGGCAACGTTCTTCTGAGCGATTATGTAGATGCACCCGACCGACCAGCCGCTGCATGGTACCCAAGCATGCGCACAGAGGTACAGGCTGCCTGGAGTCAGATTCACCCATTTGAGCGTCAGCGTGATGCCGAGCGCAATTTCTACACTGTAGCCTCAAGTACCATTCCCAACGACCAAACAGCTTTCGCATATGGAGCATTCGGCAAACCGTTTGCACCAAAGTGTCACGACCAGGGCGGCGCTGCTTGCGATCCAGACCGGTTCTACTCTGCCTTCCCAGAAAGACCTCAAATGCGTGCAGGAAACGGTAGATAGATAAAAATGTAAGCAAGTATTAATAAAATGCCAACTTTGGACAATAGCAAAAATATTCTTCAGAAGGGCATTTGGATCGGTCCCGCCCAGGTTGTCCTGGCAGACAAGACCGATGTCGAGAGCATGCTTCGTGCGCGGGGCACCTCCGCCTGGACCAAGGGTTGGTCAGAGAAGCCATACGACTTCCCCAACACATACGTAAACTTGCCTCTGCGCGTGTTGATGTGGAATCCAATTACCACTTTTGCCGACATCCAGAATGAGCGATTCGATGAGCGTTATAACAGCAAAAAAACGAAAACTTTTAGTCGCTAAAAAAGATATCTTATTAATAATAATGGACCCACTGGCAATTGCAGCTGTGGTCGGTCTTGTGTTTGCCGGAAAGCGACTTGCAGATGGGCGCAGTGAAAGCCCAGAGTCAGGTCGTAAACCTCTCCCTGCAACCACGAAACCTCTTACTCGCCGGGATATAGATTTGATGGGGAATAGCCGTAATCATTCCAAGGATTATACCGACTTTATGAACACGACCCCCGACGTCGGTCGCCGTGTCGGAGACTGGCGTCTTCAGCCCAAGGAGGCTGTTCCAAATCTTCAGGATATGACCCAAACGAATGGTCGGTTTCCATTTGGTCAGCCCGTTTATGACATGTACAACCGCCAGTACGTCACGAACAAAATGAACAATGTGAACCCACTTGAGTCTCCCAATACAGTGGGACCAGGTCTGGGTGTTGGACCTAACGTTAAAGCGGCTGGTGGTTTCCACGACTACTTCCGCGCTCTTCCAAACAACATTAATGAGGAGAAACTTACAACAATCGAGGGTCGCCCAGGACCACCCAGCGCCGTCGTGCCAAGTGGTGGTGCCGGTGGGATGGGCGAGATTACACACAACGCTTCGCAGTCAAAGACGGTGTACCGCGCACCAGGTGCTTTTGGAGGTGGCGGCGCCCAGGGTGCTATGGTTGCCCCAGAAGGGCGCCCTGATAATCTCAAGACCCGTAAAACGACTCGGCGTCAAGAGACCGGGCTTCGCACAGACACTCTTTCCGAGGGTCCCCCAAGCTATTTCGTGCAACAGCCATACGCCGGAGGTAAAACTTCTTATACTGACAAGACACTTACTCGCACAAGTGGAGATCGTTCCAAGCCAGACCGTGCAGGAAACGGCGGTCGTATGAACGTTCGCAACGATCCAGTGAACCAGGTGGGCGCAGCAACTCAGCTTCGTCCAGAGGCTGAAATTCTCCCAGTGCCATCCATGGGTACAACTGGCTCAAACCAGGGTCGTGGAACTCAGCCACCTCAATATGATGATCCACTCAACGAGCAAAAATCAAACCCCAATCCACGTGCATCTTCGAGCTTTTTGGATATAGCTATTCAGCAGCTTGAAAAGAATCCATTGGCTTATTCATTGGCACGTCCTCCTCCTCAAGTGTCTGCGAAATGTTAAATCCCGTCGCGAAGTCCATTAAAAAAATATAGACAGAAAGTAAATGTCTGGAGGTGTCGTTCAACTCGTAGCAGTCGGACCTCAGGACGCTTGGTTGACAGGCAAGCCTGAGGTATCTTTCTACCGGTCGAATTACAAACGTTATACTCATTACTCAAGCTCTGTGGAGCGCCAGGTTATTCAGGGAGCACCAATTGCCAACGGTATTTCCACTATCCGTTTCGAGAAGAAGGGTGATCTGCTCAGCTACGTGTACCTGACTGCCCGTGACAACAACGGTGCAGGCATCGTTGGTCTGGACTGGTCCAAGGTGATTGACAAGGTGGAGCTTTACATCGGCGGTCAGATTGTGGACACCCATGACTTTGAATACATGTCCGATATCGAGCCAATTGTGGGTGCTCGCACCTATTCCGAGCGTTACCTGAACTCGACCAGCACCACTCTGAACAACCAGAAGAACTCCTTCTTCCCCCTTAAGTTCTTCTTCTGCAAGGAGTGGTCTGTGGCTCTGCCCCTGATCGGTCTCCAGTTCCACGACGTGGAGCTGCGCATCACCTGGTCTCCCTACCTGACCCAGAACATCACCATCGGTCCTACCAGTTACCCAGTCCTGTCTGTCCCCAACGGATCCATCAATGTTTTCAGCGTGAGCCAGGGAACCTTGGCATTTTCCAACACAGCCAACCTGGTTGTGTCCCAGACCACTGGTCCCCTGTTCCCAGGTATGCTTCTGACATCAGCCACTTCCAACCTGCAGGCGAATGTGGTGGTCATCCAGGGGTTCTCTGCCAATACAACACCCACTCTCACTTCTAATATTGCATTTTCAAACATCATCATCGCCGGTTCCAACACGGGTATTATCAACGCTACTTCCATCTTCAGCACATCTATCGGCGGCGCACTGAGAGCCTATGCCCCAGTGGTTTCCGCTGAGTTATCTGTTGCAATTGCAGCCGGTACCGCACTATCCACCACGAAGGACATCACTTTGACCGAAATTTCAAGCTTCAACGGCACCGGTTCCCTGGCAGTTGGTCAGTACGTGGCAGGTGTGCCATGGGCTGGACCAGTGTTCGTGTCAAGCACATCCAACATTGCAAACAGCAACGTGACCGTGACTTACCCCTCCCAGCGAACTGGACCAGTTCTGGCTGGCACAACCATCGCCTTCTTCACAGGTACTTCAAACACCAACACTTCCTATTCCCAGGTGCAGTACCAGGCATGGTCCAACTTCGTGTATCTGGATCAGTCTGAGCGTGACTTTTTCGCCAAGGAGAAGCAGGATCTGCTGATCACCCAGGTGCAGCGCATCGTCATGGGCACCAACCCCGTCCAGGAGCTGGCACTGGCTCAGCCAGTCAAGTTCATCGCCTTCCCCTGTGTGAACTATAACCAGATTTTCGCTAACGGTGCAGGCTCGGAGACCGCTGCCAACTACCAGCTCAAGACGCAGGTGAACGGCGTGGATGTCGGGGACTCCCGCCACATGTACCACTGGGTGGATCTTCCCCAGTACTACAACACCCCTTGGGGCTACATCCACAACAACGCCACTGCCAACGTGGCAATCATTTCTTACTGCCTGGACACCTCCAAGCTCCAGCCCACAGGCACCCTCAACTTCTCCCGCCTCGACAATTTCCGCCTGGTTGTGCCTTCAACCCTGCCCAACGGCATCCAGGGTCTGGCAAGCACCAGCATCAACTACCCCACGCAGTACCTGTACGCAGTCAACTACAACGTGTTCCGCATCCAGAACGGTCTCGGCTCGCTGCTCTACGCCAACTAAACGCAGATAAACTCTGTTCTAAAATTAGAAAATGCATTGGCTCGTGTGGGCGTTCATTATTTGTATAGTATTTTTGGTAACTTATAATCCACGTACGGGAAGTCTCGAGAAATTTTTTGCTCCACAAGAATTAGTAGAGGACAATGACCAGAGAACGACACAAAGCGATAGCAATCCCAGTATCTCACGTGAATGACATACCTCACTTTCTTGTAGTCCATGACAGGCGCTACAAGGAATGGACCTTCGTAACAGGCGGATGCCGCCGTCGAGAAATTTATAACCCACTTCGATGTGCGGTTCGAGAACTCGAAGAAGAAACCCGTGGTATGATCAATTTAAAACGTGGCTCATATGCCTATTTTAAATTTATCACAAACACACCCGAACCTCGTGACATTGAGGACGGGGTAGATGTTATAAACCATTATCATGTATATGTCTTTGACATGCCCATGACTTCAATAGAGCACAAACACATCGTGAAGCGATTCACAGAAGAAAAGGTGAAAATGGAAGGAAATCAGGTTCCTTTTCGCAAAAATTACGACGAGAATGACGACTGTAGATTCGAAAGTTTAGAAAATATATCTAAACATCAAAACTTGTGGCCCATGATTCGTCAGCACGTTATCAGAAATCCCGAGTTTCTTCAAGCAATAACGGCAACTAATAAGACTCCGTTCAATTTACGTGGTTAAAATATTTTAGATTTAATAGAGATGACGAGAAGTAAAATTGATCTCGCTACACACCTTCTCAAGCTGTGTAACGACACCACGATGAAACCCGAGGACCTTGCAAATGCAATGACTCTCCGTAAGCTTCACTACGAGATTGAAAAGGCGGAGGCTGACCTCGAGGAAATCGAAGAAAAGATTAAAATTGTCAAAGAAACTCCAAAGACAAAGAAACCTAAATCATTTTGGGCATTTTTGACTATGGATTCGGACGAAGAATGAAAGTCTTCTGGTAGCGAAGCTTAGAGTTTTAACTCGTCTTAAACATAATGGACAAATGGAAGGTCCCGCGAGGGTCTGGAACCCATGTTCTCATGGATGGTGGAATTCTCATGGTTCCTCAGGAGGAAACCCAAGAATTTCACCAGGCATATGTTCAGGCAATTAATTTTGGATCAAAATTGTTTGTAGTTGAGCAAAAGACAGATCGATTCAAGTTTTTCGTAGATCTCGATTATAAGGCTCCAGAAAAATTAAGTGATGAAGATCTTCTTCAATTTTGTTCTATAATTCATGAAAGTCTTGGGGGTGACAACATTTCAGAGTGCCTGGTTGCCAAGGCAAGACCTCGCCCAGTCGGGAGTGGCTCGCCTCCAGGCGAGGATGGCAAGGCATCCACTCTCATCAAGTCGGGTGTTCATATACACTGGCCGCGCCTCATTGTCAGTCGGACCGAAGCAATTAATTTAAGATCAAAATTGATTCAAGCTCTGGGTGAAGGACCTTGGGACACTGTCATAGATGCCTCTGTCTATGGAGGTTCAGGACTTAGGATGCTTTGGTCTCATAAGAAACCTGCAGGCGACCCATATATTCCCTGGCGTCAGCTCAACAGTACACGGGAATTTTCAAAGATTCCAAGTGTTGAAATTGTTGAACTGTTTTCAATCAGGACAGATATCGATAATACGGTCTCTCAACAGACTGACATTGAAATTTCAGGAATTGAGGAATATATACAGAAATATCTCACAGGTCAGGAGAAGGCTCGCATCAAGCGCGTTCACAGACACGATCATGACGGATGGTATGTTCAGACGGACTCCAAGTACTGTGAGAATATCAGGCGCGAACACAAGTCGAACCATGCGTGGTTTTCGATACATTCAGGTCGGATTTCGCAACGATGCTTTGACAAGGACACCTGTAATGAGTTTCATGGTCGTGAACATATTCTTCCTCCATCAATAGTAGAGCAGCTCAATGATGTTGCTGTTGTGGGTAGTCCTTCTCTTACTTTTCTTATGGATTTCCTTCCCGATGGGACCAAAAACCCGGTTCAAGAAGTACGAGCTCATGGTCCATCCGTACTCGGGCCTGGACCCAGTCAGCTGGCAGCGTTTTTTGGACAATCTCCGCGTGTTCGAACAGTCGGCTTCAAAACAGCTTGACACTGCAGCCTCTGCACTTTACGCAGCTGTAGAAAATATCAGAGATCTTTCACTCGGGATTCGCCGTGCAGACGATGGGCAGAAACAGGAAGAACTCAATCTCATAGCCACAAATTTGGGGCTCGAAGGAGAATTCATTTTGAATCAAAATTCAATTTCCCAGGGACTTTATTTCTTTCCAAGATACTTAAACAATACATTCGATGATTATATAGAAAATGCGGGCGACCCGGGGCACCTCAAAACTCACGGGCAGTGAATCTGCACGGCAGATTCACGAGACTGAGACCACTCGCGTAGCGAGTGAGATTCCCGCAGACGCGACCCCCCTTCAAATTCTTGCACAGGTTGCAGCCGAGGCTGACTCGGCACCAGCAACACGCACCCGTTCCGGACGCCCTACCAAGCCCCCTACGCGTTACGAGCCTGTCGAGAAGGTTGAGGACGACTACGATGCTGATGATTACGACACAAATGATCCAGATGATGTTTCTGAGGAGATTGAGACTGAGAGCGACGAGGAGCAGGATGAATCTGATGCAGATGATGATGGAAATTTGGATGGATTTGTTGTAGCAGATAAAAGCGAGAGTGATGAATCTGATAGTGAGGATGGACAATCTTCCGTTCCTGACAAAAAACACCGAGTCTCAGTCAAGAAGCGCACCCCCACCGCTCCCAGAAAATGAGTGGCCTTCCCATATGGATTCTCCACATCAGTTTGATACATTTGTAGAACGCCCACAACAGAAGAAGGATCCATTTGAAGCTTTTAAGGAGAATCAAATCGGTCTTATTCTGTTGGGAATGGTGATTGGTTTTTTGCTTGCAAATATGCGTCCCGTTGTTTTTCAGGCAAAGTGACCAAGTCCGTAGGACTTGAGACCGCGGAGCGAGGACAGTTCCTTCGGAACTGGGACTACTGCACAGAATATAAAGGAGCTTTAGACGAAGGATCGTCGTAGCCCACAAAATTACCAATAGGACCCGTTCTCTGTTTTCTAACATCTTCTTGTAAAAATCCCAGCCACGGATTCTCACGAGTCTGATCGGCTGGTTCCATATCCCTAAATACCTCAAACTGATTGTCGTACGCAGCAACAGGTTGAGATATTCTAGCTGGCGCCGGTGGGAACCTCACGTATGCTATATACATGAGAAACGCAATCAACACCAAAGCTAAAACTTTAAAAAACATTTTCTAATATTCGCAGCGAAATTAAACAGACTCGGGGACTTCGTCGTCCTCAGCCTTTGACTCGTCACCCTCAGCAATTACTGACACGGCGGGCATCTTGCGCTCCTCCATAATCTTTGCGATGCGCTCATCAGCAATCTTTACGAGGGCTGGCATATCCAGGTCTGGGAACTCAATCTTGAGACCATCGATAAGCTCTGCTGGGTGAGGGATGGGAGGCACATCCGGCTTTGTGTAAAACTTGGAATTCTCGTCGGAGGGGTCGATGTATGGGTATGGACCTGGCTGAGGCTGTGCCATCATGTCGCGCTTGCGCTTCTCGAACATAGAAGCCGCGGCACTCTGGTTAGTACGATACTTGGTCATAATCTCCTCCAGCTTTTCATTCTGATAGTGAACATCCTCAATCTGGTCACGGTCGGGTGGGATCAGAAGCCACTTGTACATGTCCACCACGTAAATGTCCACGAGCGCATCCTCCTTCTGGAGACGCTTGGCGTGAGATGCAGCCTCATCACGAGTTGAAAAGCACCCACGAATCTTCATACCCAGCTTCTCATTCTTCTGAGGCTGCTCTGGACCGACAAATGAAATGCAAGCAAAGTACTGCCCTGGAACAGTTAGATAATCCTGCTCAAGAGAACCCATATTGAACTATCTATACATTTCTTTTTTAAGTTCAAAACGCAGTAAATTTGAAAATTCGTGTCATGTCACCTTATAAGGTTGTGGTTGGTTGAAGAATCAACCATGGAAGCTCTTCGTCGTCTTCATAACAACTGCAAGCGAGAACTAATTCAGAAATGGGTAAACCGCGGTGATAGCGTTCTGGACTGTGGGTGCGGTCGTGGAGGCGACTGGCACAAGTGGAAGGCGGTCGGTGCGCAAGTTTTCGCAATTGACCCAGATGACGAATCACTTACCGAGGCGGAGAACAGAGCAATTGAAATGAACTTTGGAGTATTTTTTTTGGGGAATGGAACTATTATTCAGGCGGCTTTTGCAGGTCCCTTTGACGTGGTCTGCTACAACTTTTCTATTCACTACATCATGGAAAATTTTGAGAATTCAATCAAGGCGATTCAGTGTGCGGTAAAACCCGGAGGGCTTCTCATCGGCATAACCCCAGACAATCACCAAGCTAATAAAATAGCCGACGAGCGAGGTCACTACATCGACCGACTCGGAAACATATTCGACATCTACCAGGGTGGGCGGCGGCTTTCAGTCAAGCTGACTGACGGTCCTTTCTATGCGGATGGCGCACGCGATGAACCCCTCCTTGATGCCAACATGCTGATGAACCGCCTTGAGGAACTCGACTTTGAACTCATTTACTGGGGACCCATGCTCGACCAGCCGAACGGGCTCATCTCGGACCTTTACTCCAAGTTTGTATTTCGGAAGAAAATCTAAGTGTGTAATAGTAGATGGAATATGTTCCAATTTTCGTAATGTTATTTGTCGTCCTCGTCTACATAGTCTCAGTGAATAAAGAACCTGCAATGCTCAGCGAACTCAAATACAAGTACTGGATTTTGCTTGAAATTCTGCGTCGCACAGGAGACCCACTTTGGCACCCCGTTTGCAAACCCTCCATCATCACGGGCATGATTGATTGGAACAAGGACAACGGTCCAATTGGTTCTAATGTGAATAAAGGGTACGAAATTTACATCTGTCTGGATGGAGGAGATGTAAATTCGGCAATGTACGTTTTGATTCATGAGTTGGCACACATGTCAGTACCGGAATATGATCATACTGATAAATTTTGGAAACATTTTGATAAACTTAAAAAGATTGCGATAGATTCGGGAGTTTATACACCCACAGGGACTCGCACCTATTGCGGGGATACTGTGAAGGACTAGAGACAAAGTGGGACACGTAGTGTCCCTAGTTTAGATCGAGGGGATCTAAAGTCCTTCGGACTTTGTCTTACTGTCCATCCACCAAGTACTTCTTTGCCAGGTAAAACACGATGGCTGCGATGAGTGCAGTCACAGCCAGACCGGTCAGAGACACCTCACCGGATGGACCGTGAAATTTAGGAACCATATCTCCAAGCTTGCCCTGAACTGGCTTGGAGAATGCGACGACCGCGGCAACGCCAGCCAGTAGCGCCTGGTACTGATCATCCTGGAGACCGAATGGGTTCTTGCTACGGGACTTGGGTGCATCATCACCACCCGAAGCCTTCCCGTTCTGAGGGGGCGCCTGAACATAGGGGGACCCCATCATCTCATCCTGCATCATCTGTCCTGGACCTGGCATAATATCGTCAATAGGTGTTGCGAAAGATGCCATTTGAGATTCAACAATATCTTTTTCAGGCGCATTTAAAGGCATTCTCAAAAGACCTGTTGGAGGTCCCGCCTTGTTTTCACCTTCTTTAGAGTTGCGAGAAAGTCCAGATGGGAGACTCGTCTGCTGACGCTCCAAAGCTGCACGAGCTAATTCTTCATTTAAATTGATTTCCTGTGAAGGAATTGCTGACATTATACTGTCTACACTCGGATCATATGTCATGACTCCAGCCATTATTGAATTTTAAATGGAAATTAAGTGGAGCATGCTACCGCGACTTTTTCACTACGACTGTTTCACCCCGTCGTTTCGGTGCACTCGTAGATCCCTGTGGTCCACTCGCAGCATGTGGACTGTAGAAGCGCTGGTGATACTGCCAGAAGGATGCTCCACCCACCCTGAAGTTTTTGCGAACAGGCGACTTGTACCAAAATACACAGTCTGAAATCTTATTACTCTTGGATGTATTATCAAGAACCATACACTCGTAGTTTTCAGTGCAAGAATCCATAACCTGACAAAACTGATCAAATGTCGGGAAAACTCCGAAAAAAGCTTTGTAAAGGTTTTCACGGTTCTGCCTGACGTTATCACGGAGAGCAAACACATAGTCCACGTTGGTGCGAACGTACGGAAGCATGTCCATGCAGTACTGGGTCGTCAGCATGAAGAAGATGTTCCAGTGGCGACCGTTCATGAAAAGCCGGCGCATGCAGTCGTCTCTCATGAAGGCTTTATCGTACATGCAATCGTCCATCAACAGAAATACGGAAGGGGCTTTGTCCTTGCCCAGACTCTTGACGAGCCTGTGCTGTCTCTCGAGTAGCTTTTCAACAGCATCCTTTCTGTATTCGCCATAAACGAACAGATCAGGAATAAATTGTTTATAGTGTCCATTTCCATCTTCAGTTCCTGACATGGCAATTCCCGCTGGTATATGTTTTTTGTGCCAGAGAATGTCTGTAACAAGAGTCGATTTACCCGTCCCACGTTTCCCTATAAAAACACAAACCTTATCATCACCTATTTTTGATGGGTCAAATCGCCTGAGTTGCAACTGACTCATCCTCTAATTTGTGTGATCAAAATTCAGAGTGAGCTGAGACGCGGGTGCGTGCGCGGAAACTAATGTTTTCCTTTATTAGAGATGTCCGCTGGCTATATCCAGCTGGCTGCAATTGGGCAACAGGACGCATATCTCACGGGTTCGCCTCAAGTGACGTATTTTTCAGGGGTTTATAAGCGTCATACCCCCTTTGTACTTGAAGCCTATGATATTTCATTTCAAAATCAGCAAGTTGTCTATGGTCAAAATAACATTTGTAGGATCCCTCCTAAAGGAGATCTTATACGAGCGCTCACACTCAAAGTTGAATTACCGACACTCTTTGACCCTGGTAATTTTTGGGCGTGGGACATAATTGCATCGATAAATAATGACCCTCACATACTCATCAATGGAACCTACTTTAGTCTTCCATATCAGGGAATCACATACTATTCAACATTCAATCAGACTTCGTGGATTTCTTCGACTCTTGCAAGTTTTGTGAGTTATTCAAACGCCCTCAATCAATTTATTTTTTCAAATTGCGCGACGCTCGAGGTGGATCAGGGGGGAGTATTTTGGGGACTCGACCCCAAGGTGGGTACCGTTTCTCCTACAAACTCTTCAAATTTAGTTTATACAGTAGGAACTGGAACTTCATTAACAAATGCGTTTGCGAATAGTATCTCAACATCAAATCTGGCTGCAAACTACATTTCAAACGTAGTTTCAACTCGTCAATCTGATTTTACCCTTCAACAGGCGGGTTGGATTCAAAGTACAGGGTTACCCCTCGTGAATACAAGAACCAGTATTTTTTTGAATCTTCCCGTGAGTTATTCTATACCAGGAGCTACTCAGAGTTTTATAAATTTTGCCAATTGGGCAAATCAGGACACGGTCTCAACCTACTCCGTAACATTTAATGGTCGACTCAAGTTTACAAATGCGGGATTTTATATGGTCCGCGCAGCATTTTCATTGGGTACAGGTTCAGTTCTCAATATTTCTTATGGTTCCGATCCAAATGAAAGTATCTACCCAAACGGAATTCCAATCGTGCCTCAATTTGCTTACTCCTGTGATTTCCGTGTTTCGCCAGACCCTTCTATGCCTCTTTTGATGCCCTTCGTCGTAGCAAGCACATCAAATACGTACTATTTTTACGCAAATACAACGTCTATTGTAACTCAATTTACACCTGGAACTTACTTGACAGTCACCCCTGTCGATGATTTGTACATGTTTAATACAAATACACCAGTTTCAAGTAATATAGTTCCATTTTTTGGAAATATAGTTACGCCTCAAAACACAACGGTAACACTTGGTTCTGATCACTCGATGATATTTAGTTCACCTGGAACATGGATGCTTTCTGGTGTTATTTATCTTGCACAATCTCCTCAAAATTATGTAGCAAATGTTTCAGTATGGAACGTGACTTCGCAAATCCCAGATTACGCTTACACAACCTTGAGTCTGCAGGGGCGTGATCCTACCATAGCGTTCAGCATGCCCATAGTGGTAACAAGTACGACCCTAAAGTATTTCACAAATATTTATTCTACATCGTCTATAACAATTTTGAACACATCCTATTACACAGTGACTCAAATAGGGGCTCAAACATATACGGGGTACGAGACTGTGCTTTCCAACAACGGCATCTTACTTCAGCCTTCGGCTCAAGTTCAATCCATAGGGTCTAATACCCCCCTGAATTTTACAACAAATTACAGTCTTCCAGCGGGAACAAACTCCGCAATTATATCAGTTAATCCAACGACCGGAAATCTTCAGTTTTCGAACATTGCCACGTACATGTTAACAGCTGTACTTTCGTCATCTGATAACGTCAAAAGTATCACGTTTGGTACCACCACTTACAATTTTAGCATTGGCGGTCTTTTTCCTCAAATTACAGTCACCGTGCCTCATCGTGTGACTCAGACTGCTACGGATGTTCCCATCACTATAACAACTGATCAAGTGGGTTCAACCACAAATATTTTTTCGAATACTTACATTTCAGTTTATCCCGTCGCTTCAAACGTGATTCCCACGGTCAGTTATAATTATTACGACTCGGTCGGGACATGGCTCATAGATCGCGCAGATTTAGTCATTGGTGGACAGACGGTTCAGACGCTCACAGGAGAATTTATTGAAATTTACAATGATCTGTATGTACCTTACGAAAATCAACCTGGACTCAAGCTGCTTACTGGAAAATATGATACAACAAGTCAGATTTACCCCCCGGGAAGAACCTATTTCACAAACCTTCCGTTCTATTTTTATCAAAATCCCGGTCTTTATTTGCCACTCGTTTCATTGGGTAGACAAGACGTCGAGGTTCACATTACATTCAGAAATCTTCAAGAATTGACAGCCGTAAATACATATAACATAATTGAACCCCTGATTGCAACAATTATTACAGAATATGTTTATTTAGCCGATCCCGAAATTAATTGGTTCAAAAAGTCCCAAATTGATTATGTAATTCAACAGTGTCAGTATCAAAAATTCCAGTTGGCTCCTCAATTTACATCGGCAATTTTCAACCTGGAATTTATAAATCCAATCCGTGAACTCTTTTTTATTCTACAACTCGATGGAACCACACCTTATGATTATTCAGATCTAAATAGTTTGGCTATGAATTTTAACGCATCCGAGGCTTTCACTGCAGATGTGACGGATGCACTGTACCTCAATTCTATTGAACCGTTCGACCATTACACAAATTATCCAACCAGAAACTTTTACATGTACTCCTTTACAAATCAGACAAATACGCCTCGACCTTATGGTCAAGTAAACTTTAGTCGTATTCGTGATATTTTTATTCAACTTAATACAGCGTCATACGCAACTAAAAAAGAATTGAGAGTTATAGGAATAAATTACAATATTCTAAGAATAAAGGATGGCATCGCCGGACTCATGTTCAACTCGAACGATTTCTAGTCAGTTCCTATGGAAGTCGCTGTGCGACTGGTTTTTTAATCCCAGAATGTACTAGAAATGGCAGGAAGAGCCAGTTTGTCCTACCTCGGACAAGAAGATATTTATCTGAGTGCAGACCCGGAAGTGACATATTTTGTCGAAAAATATGTTGGTCAGTCCCTTTTTTCATCCCGAGTAATCAGGGTGCAATTTCCAGCCGATAACACAGTTATTTTTGGTTCTGAGAAGGAACTCGTGCTTCCAAGAGCCGGTGATCTCATCACAAACATGTACCTCAAGGTTTTCCCGCCCGCACTGGGTGCTGCAGTGCAGGTTCTTGATTCAGTTGGAACCCTTATGATTCAATACGTAGAGTTGTATATAGGATCTGAACTCGTCGAGAGAATTTACGGAGAATACCTTGAACTAAAATTTGATTTAACAGTTTCAACAGGAAAACAGAGAGCACTCCAGAATCTTATTGGTAAATATCTCATTCAACCCGTTCCTGTAAACGCAAGTTATACAATTCCTCTGCCATTTTACGTATTCAGACGCGGTCTTCCACTCTGCGCATTCAAAGAGGATGTGACGTTTCGCATCGTATGGAATCCCTCGACACTCTTTACCTTTCCATCTGTGAATATAGTAGCTCCATTTTATGCATATTTAGACACGGAATATACGTATATATCTGATGCAGAAATAGCGCACATCAAGTCAAAACCTCAGATATATCCTATAGAACAGGTCCAGCGACAAGAATTTTTTGCACCCCAAGGTGTTAATCAGGTTCAGTGTCTAGGCGAGTTTTTAAATCCAGTGAAGGAATTTTTTTTCGTTTTACAAAATGATTCAGCCCTTGGGTACGATTACACAACAAATGGGACTTACACATCAAACGGCACAACTTTCGAACAACTCGAACAATTCATTCTCAATTTCAATACGACCGAACGCATCTCCAAGGACGTGGGACTCCCCGTCTTCCTCCGTGTAATTCAGCCACTCGAGTATCATACACGTATACCCAGTAGAATTTTTTACATGTATTCGTTCAGTATCGACCCTGAACTTTATGATGAACCATCAGGAGCCGTGAACATGACACAGATTAAGAATCAAATTTTTCAGTTTACCCTGACCCCCAGCCCAACCAGTAGATATATCAAAATTTACATGATAAATTACAACTTTCTTGAAGTGAAAGATTATTCAGCCCGTGTGGTATTCTCAAACTTCCACTAATTTTGGTTAATTCAAGAGTCCTCAGTTAAAACTAATTTTGGTTTAAAATTAAAAATGGAGAAGGCTGCCATAGATATTATGATACCTGTTCTCGAGTCTGCAACTGTTCTTGCAGCCCACTATGCCAAGGCGTGTGGGCGTGACGTCATTCTTGCAGAGGATATGCGGATGGGACTCATGTACTCAGCCCGCAATGTAATTGGTAAACAGATTGGTCCAATTTACCCCGAAGTTTGGGACGAGGAAGAGGACGAGGAGGACGAGGAGGACGAGGAGGACGAGGAGGACGAGGAGGACGAGGAGGACGAGGAGGACGAGGAGGACCCAGAGTGGGTCAAGTATGAAGGGTCAGACGACATGGCAAATAAGATGAACGAGTGTGCAGACACATGGGACGCATGGGAACCCGAGAGTCCAGCAGAGAGTGCGTTGAAATCCGCTGTAGACAAACAGAGAGAAAATTAGATGGAACCAGAAGACTCTTATGAAGAAGAACTCGAGCCAAAGGTTAAATACTCATTCATAGTCTATGAAGAAGATTATGAAGAAGAGGAAAATGATAAGGATGAAGTTCAGCCTTGGGATCCTTCCGATATTTTTTTTCGTATCACATAGTAAATGTCTGGTCTTCTCTCAAGTGTCGCTCTTCAGCTGGAGTCACAGTCCCTGAACTCCATCGTCGCCGGTTTCTCGTTCGCCAGCGCCATCGCATGGATGGACGTTGTGCGCTTCATCATCTCCCAGGTGGTCCAGGTCGGCAAGAACGGCGGTCAGTACTATGTCCTCAGTGCGCTGTTCACCACCCTCCTGGCAATCGTCGTGTACATGGCAATCAAGACCCTGGCTTTCAACGTGAAGATCCAGGAGCCAACTCAGCCCGTGTACGCAGTGACTGCCCGCTAAACGTTTTCCAGGCTGCGAATACAGAAATTAAAACTAAAACTATAATCAACCAGGGGATTTTTGTTTTCTTCTCTGGGGGTGGTGGAGGCACCATTGTCATTGCCTCCACGATTCTCTTAATTTCCACATCCTGGAGGGGCGGGGGAGGTGGTAGGCGTCTTACGTCATCTTCCAGAACATGCGCCCTCAGAATAAATGCATGATTATCAGACCCTCTGAAATTCAGTAGTTTTCCATTTGTATCGTACCAGTTGACTGTCAAGCGCTGGAGACTGTTAATGGGTTCTGGATACGCCACAGATACCGTATAATCTGAATTTTCATGATAAATTTTCATACCGCCAGACGAAACATCCATCATAATTGGTGCAAAAGCTCTGTTAATGTTTGAACCACTGACTGTCCCCGTCGTTCCTGTCAAAGCCTTTGCATCGATGTGACTAGGTGTCTTGAGTTCATCAATGTCGAGAAAGATGTATTCATTTGAATTCATGTGAATCAAAGTATTCGACTTGAATATGGACTGACCTAGTAGGCACGGATCCAGTGAAGTTGCCGGTTTTGAAGTAAATAATGTAGTCTGAGGAATTCCCATGAGATTAGATAGTTCGGATGAATTGATTCTAAATTGGAAAATATTAGTATTTGAAAGTAAGAAATGTCCTTCACTCGAGAGATAACTCATAGAAAATGCATTATTCACAGCAGCAGTTATAGCAGCCGTGAGACAGCCAGCTGAGTAAAATCCTTGATTTAAAGAGATATTTGACGATCCTACTGTTAGTACGTTTGAACCGTTTGTGAGATTGTACATGGTATTTGGCACTCGTGTACTGACAAGATCGACCCGAGTCACATTCTTTATGGGAGTTGTTAAGTGTAAGGTGTATGAATTTCCGGAAGGATACAAAATGGCATTTCTGCTTCTTGAATCTGCAAAGATCAGCCGAGTTGATTCCATCTAATTTTATATTAGAAATTAAACAAGGTTACTCAGCTCTTTGATAGCCTCAATTAATAGAGGGACCAATTTGTCATATTGAATTGTAAGGTATTCGTTATTCACAGGGGCTTGGCGGATAACTTCCGGTAGAATCTTCTGAACCTCTTGAGCACTCAGACCTACGTGTATATTATCGTCCATACCCATGCCTTGTGCTAAATCGTTCCACTTGTACTGGAACCCGTTCAGCGCCTTGACCTTCTCAAGAGCACCTTGGATGTTTCCAAGTTTTGTCTTGAGACGATCATCAGACGCAAACGCAACCACGTCCCCTACGGAACTTACGCCACTCGATCCAGCAGATAGAAAAAGTCCTGAAATAGTTCCACTTGAAGTTATCGTAGTACCTGAAAAGGTCCCACCCGTGAAAGCAGCTCCCGTGAATCCCGTGGAGGCTGCAATTGTCGTACCTGTAATAGTTGTTCCCAGGAAGGTCCCACCAGTGAAGGCAGCTCCCGTGAATCCCGTGGAGGCTGCAATTGTCGTACCAGTGATAGTTGATCCCTTGAAAGTCCCTCCCGTAAAGGCAGCTCCCGTGAATCCCGTAGAGGCTGCAATTGTCGTACCTGTAATAGTTGTTCCCAGGAAAGTCCCTCCAGTGAAGGCAGCTCCCGTGAATCCAGTGCTTGCCGCAATTGTAGTACCGGTGATAGTTGTTCCCAGGAAGGTCCCACCAGTGAAGGCAGCTCCCGTGAATCCCGTACTTGCTGTGAATGTTGTGCCACTTACGGTGGTTCCTGCAAAGGTTCCTCCCGTAAAGGCAGCTCCCGTGAATCCCGTACTTGCTGCAATCGTCGTACCGGTGATAGTCGACCCTTGGAAAGTTCCACCGGTGAAAGCAGCTCCCGTGAATCCCGTAGAGGCTGCAATTGTCGTACCTGTAATAGTTGTTCCCAGGAAAGTCCCTCCCGTAAAGGCAGCTCCTGTGAATCCAGTAGTTGCTGCAATTGTCGTAGCGGTGATAGTCGACCCTTGGAACGTCCCACCCGTGAAGGCAGCTCCCGTGAATCCCGTGGAGGCTGTGATTGTTGTGCCGCTTATAGTTGTTCCCAGGAAGGTTCCACCGGTAAAGGCTGCTCCCGTGAATCCCGTGGAGGCTGTGATAGTTGATCCCTGGAAGGTCCCGCCAGTGAATGCAGCTCCCGTGAATCCTGTAGAGGCTGTGATGGTCGTTCCACTCACAGTAGATCCTGCAAATGTCCCTCCGTTAAAGGCGGCACCTGTGAATCCCGTGGAGGCTGCAAATGTGGTTCCCGCAAAAGTCCCCCCTGTAAAGGAAGCTCCCGTGAACCCTGTGCTTGCCGTGATTGTCGTTCCACTCACAGTAGATCCTGCGAAAGTCCCTCCCACAAACGAAGACCCGTTGAATGCAGTTCCGGTAAATGTTGGAGCCGTGACCGTTCCACTCAATGTGAGACCGCTCACAAAGGTACTTATTCCTGTTCCAGATACGAAAACATTTCCTGTGACAACTAAATCACCAAAATTGGTGACTGTTGGCATCTTAAAAGAATACTCACATTATTATTCAATGAGAAAGGTACTTATAGCCACACCAACTTATACTGGGGATGTAAACATGAAATACACGATAGCCCTTTTGAATACCATGCGCCAAGCTATGCTGCGTGGATTTGATTTACAGGTGTGTTACACTGCAGGCGATGCCCTCGTTCAAAAGAGTCGCAACTATCTGTTGACGTGTGCTCTTAACAACGGGTGCGACGATCTCATATTCATAGACGATGACATCGAGTGGGATCCCGAATGGATTTTTAAGATGCTTGATTACCCTGTTGATGTCGTGGGCGGTGTCTATCGCAAAAAGATTGACGATGCCGAGGTTTATGCCGTGAGACTCGTAGAACCCATCCAGGGGGACTCGCGTACTGGACTCATGAAAGTTGAGGGACTTGCCACGGGATTTCTACGCCTGTCACGTAAAGCATTCGTGTCACTCTGGGCATCCTCTGAACCCTATACAAACGGTATGGTTAAAAACGAACGTATGGTTTTTGATCTTCAAATTGAAAATCAAATTCTGTTCTCAGAAGATTACGTCATGTCCAATAAACTTTCCAAATTAGGTTTTGAATTGTGGATCGATCCCAGGATGTGTTGCGTCCACACAGGTCCCAAACCATTTGTTGGTCACTTTATAAAATGGCTTGAAGACAGTGGACGTTTTCAAAAGTAATGAAGTTGATTACATTTGGAGATGACCCCTCTCAAATTATTGGTCTAAAAAGCGAATACGTAAATATCGGACTTGGAAAAAAGTACATTGATCTTTTTTCAAAGTTTGAAGCTTTCAAGGAATATGTGGAAACAGCTGACCCCCAAGAAGTTTTGATATTCGTGGATGGGTACGACGTTGTACAGAGACGGACAGACCTTACTAATTTTGAAACAAAATTCAAAGAAACTGCGGCTGATATAATTTTTAGTGCTGAGGTGTACTGTTGGCCGAACCCCTGGATCGCCTACCAGTTTCCTCCCGCAGTTCCTGAGTGTCCCTACCGATTCCCTAATTCGGGAACATTTGCAGGATACGCATGGGCAATCAAGAGGATGCTTGAATGGGACCAGTATCGCCTGAATCACGACGATCAAGGGTATGTTCACGATTTTTTCCTGCGGTGCAAAGATTTGAAAATTGGTCTGGATAATGGTCAAGTTATGTTCCAGACTGGAACGGGTATTCGCTGGTCAGTCCTGGATACGTGTCAAGCCTGGTTTGTTCATTTCAATGGAAGAAGTCACCACAAAAAGGATGGAACCTCAGTCCTTGCCGAGTACGTAGCTGGCTCGCCTATTGGCGGGATAGCACAGTGGCACACAGTTCCTTGAGTTCCTCAATCTGCTTTGCCTGCTCCTTGATCGCCTCCACAAGCAAAGGAACCACCTTTTCGTACTGGACAGTCATGTAATTGTTTCCAGTGGTCCCGTTGTCGAAAGGCGCAGGGCGAATCACTTGGGGCAGGACCGCCTGAATTTCTTGAGCGCTGAGCCCCACATGTTGCTCGAGGTCGCTGTACCCGTACGAATTCGCCACATAATTCCACGTAAATATAAATCCGTTCAGGGATTTGACCTTCTCAATAGCGCTCGGGATGTTTCCGAGTCTGGTCTTGAGACGATCATCTGATGCATAAGCAACCACGTCACCAGTTGAAGTGACGGATGAGCCATAAAAGGTGCCTCCTGTGAAGGCAGCTCCCGTGAATCCCGTGGAGGCGGTGATGGTCGTTCCCCTGAAAGTCCCTCCTGTGAAGGCGGCTCCCGTGAATCCCGTCGAGGCTGTGATGGTTGTTCCGCTCACGGTTGATCCCTGGAAAGTCCCTCCCGTAAAGGCGGCTCCCGTGAATCCCGTACTTGCTGCAATTGTCGTACCAGTGATAGTTGATCCCTGGAAAGTCCCTCCCGTAAAGGCGGCTCCTGTAAATCCCGTACTTGCCGCAATTGTCGTACCAGTGATAGTTGATCCCTGGAAAGTCCCTCCCGTAAAGGCAGCTCCCGTGAATCCCGTGGAGGCTGTGATGGTCGTTCCCCTGAAAGTCCCTCCTGTGAAGGCGGCTCCTGTGAATCCCGTACTTGCTGTGAATGTTGTGCCACTTACGGTGGTTCCTGCAAAAGTCCCGCCGTTAAAGGCGGCTCCCGTAAATCCCGTACTTGCTGCAATCGTCGTACCGGTGATAGTCGACCCTTGGAAAGTTCCACCGGTGAAAGCAGCTCCTGTGAATCCCGTGGAGGCTGCAAATGTGGTTCCCGCAAAAGTCCCTCCTGTGAAGGCGGCTCCCGTGAATCCCGTACTTGCCGCAATTGTCGTACCGGTGATGGTTGTTCCCTGGAATGTCCCACCCGTGAAAGCAGCTCCCGTGAATCCCGTACTTGCCGCAATTGTCGTACCGGTGATGGTTGTTCCCTGGAAAGTTCCACCCGTGAAAGCAGCTCCTGTGAATCCCGTACTTGCCGCAATTGTCGTACCGGTGATAGTCGTTCCCTGGAAAGTCCCACCAGTGAAGGCAGCTCCCGTGAATCCCGTCGAGGCTGTGATGGTTGTTCCGCTCACGGTTGATCCTTGGAAAGTTCCTCCGCTAAATGCGGCTGAATAAATACCTGTAACAACGTTTGCGAATAGAATATTAGCAGTTGCGATATTGGCTGTAGTTGTCAAATTAGCCACTGGCGTCGTTATGTTACTCGTTACATACAAATTCCCCGTCACGTCAAGGTTTGCAGTCGGTGCGCTCGATGACCCTATCCCAACCTGAGGAACATAGTAAATTGAGGTCGCCCCGATGCTCGTCCATTGTGAACCCACAAAACCAACGATATTTGTTGTAAAAATGTTGGCAATATTTGCAGTCACCAAATTAGCAGTAAAAATATTAGCACTTGTGTAAACATTCAAATCGAGAATATTAGCAGTTGCTATATTGGCTGTAGTTGTCAAATTAGCCACTGGCGTCGTTATGTTACTCGTTACATACAAGTTCCCCGTCACCACAAGATTGGCTGTTGGTGCGCTGGATGACCCTATCCCAACCTGAGGAACATAGTAAATTGAGGTCGCTCCGATGCTCGTCCATTGTGAACCCACAAAACCAACGATATTTGTTGTAAAAATGTTGGCAATATTGGCAGTCACCAAATTAGCAGTAAAAATATTAGCAGATGTGTAAACATTGAGTGTTCCCACGTTTCCTGAAGTGATGTTCGCTGAGGCGGTGTTCAGGGTCACTGCGTTGGCACTGAAAAGGTTAGAAAGTCCCGAAACTGTGAGCTGAGTGACGTTCGCTCCCGTGAAGACATTGAGCGATCCGACGTTTCCTGAAGTGACGTTTGCCGACTCGGTATTCAGGGTCACTACGTTCGCGCTGAAAAGGTTCGAAAGTCCCGAAACTGTGAGTTGGGTGACGTTCGCTCCCGTGAAGACATTGAGTGATCCCACGTTTACTGAAGTGACATTAGCTGAGGCGGTGTTCAGTGTCACTGCGTTGGCACTGAAAAGGTTCGAAAGTCCCGAAACTGTGAGTTGGGTCACGTTCGCTCCCGTGAAGACGTTGAGTGATCCCACGTTTCCTGAAGTGACATTAGCCGACTCGGTGTTCAGGGTCACTACGTTCGCACTGAAAATGTTCGAAAGTCCCGAAACTGTGAGTTGGGTCACGTTCGCTCCCGTGAAGACATTCAAATTGAGAATATTAGCAGTTGCGATATTCGAAGTGATTGTCGCATTTGCTGTTGTTCCGTAAAAAGTTCCTCCCGTAAAGGCGGATCCTGAGAATTCTCCTCTGTGGGTTCCTCCATTAAAATTAGTTCCCGTGAAGGTTGTAGCTGTGATAGATGTGGCGTTCAGGGTTATGATATTGGCGCTCACGAGGTTGCCAAAGGCGATGTTAGCCGTTGAGAGGTATGCTGTTGTGGCGTTCAGGGTTAGGATATTGGCGGTCATCAGATTCGCCAGGCCCAACACGTTCATGGTCGGTTGGGCAGCAATAATTGCTCCTGGACCCAATGGACCCATTGCAGAATGTACAGAGCAGTAGTAATACAACGTGGCTGGTGTGTTACCATCAACAACAATTTGTGTATATGCGCCAGGTGAACCTGGTGTTCCGGTATATGTTACTCCACTTGTATACTCAACACCTCCACCATGAGTACCGTTAGATGTTATAGAAAATCTAAGTGGGTGGCTACCGTTAGTGGCATTAGATTGGTCAAATATATAAGTTCCATTACGAACAAAATTTAGAGTGGGACGGTCAACTCCATCAATCTGATATCTATTTCCACCAGAAATGTTAGCGATAGTAACTGTGAAAGTAGTAGTGGTAGGAAGGACGCCTAGTGTCAGGTAACTCACGTTGATAGTGTTCAGATTTGAGACTCCTGAGACTGACAGAGTTGTTCCCTGGAAAGTCCCTCCCGTAAAGGCAGCTCCCGTGAATCCCGTGGAGGCGGTGATTGTTGTCCCACTTAGTGTGGAACCCTGGAAAGTCCCTCCCGTAAAGGCGGTTCCTGTGAATCCCGTGGAGGCTGTGATGGTTGTCCCACTTAGTGTGGAACCCTGGAAAGTCCCTCCCGTAAAGGCAGCTCCCGTGAATCCCGTGGAGGCGGTGATTGTTGTCCCACTTAGTGTGGAACCCTGGAAAGTCCCTCCTGTAAAGGCGGTTCCTGTGAATCCCGTGGAGGCGGTGATTGTTGTCCCACTTAGTGTGGAACCCTGGAAAGTCCCTCCCGTAAAGGCGGTTCCTGTGAATCCCGTGGAGGCGGTGATGGTTGTCCCACTTAGTGTGGAACCCTGGAAAGTCCCTCCCGTAAAGGCAGCTCCCGTGAATCCCGTGGAGGCGGTGATTGTTGTCCCACTTAGTGTGGAACCCTGGAAAGTCCCTCCCGTAAAGGCAGCTCCTGTGAATCCCGTACTTGCCGCAATTGTCGTACCGGTGATGGTTGTTCCCTGGAAAGTCCCTCCTGTGAAGGCGGCTCCCGTAAAGGCAAGCGAAGCAATTGACGTGGCTCCGTGAAATGTGCTCCCCGTAAAGTTGGTCCCGCTGATAGAGGTGGCTGTGATCGTGGTTCCTGATAAAGATGTAGCAACCACTGAATCGAACAAAGAACCTTGCAGAACCGTCAGCGCGTACCCCGGACTGCTCGTTGTGTGAATAGCCACATTCCCGTTTCCGTCGATAACCATAGCAATATTACCACTATGCAAGAACTCAGCGACATTACCTGCATCCTGGCTCACGTAAAGTGCTGTCGCTGTTCCATGATTAATCACTGAAAGTGCGTTAGCTGAAAGTGAGTTAGATTGATTCACTGTCGATACTGTGAAATTTCCAGTAACTGACAAATTTGCTACTGTAAGATTTGCAAGTGACGTATTTCCATAATTTATAAGGGTTCCATAATGAATAGAACTTCCCCTAACATTCAGGTCACTCAGGGACGTCGTCCCATATACATTGAGATCAGCAGTGACGTTGCTGTACCCCATCTGTTAATTACTGAGAAATAAACTGGTCGCGTACGCGTTTAATTCCATCACTGAACGCAGCCTTTACACCTGATAAACACTGGTACCCATTCAGGGTCGCGAGGAGACCCTGGGAAATATCATATGCATTTTGCTCCTCCTGAATAATCACAGCCCATATGATCATCTGTTGTTCTTGAGTCAGGGAGTCCCATGATTTTTCAGCCTGTACCCATAGCTCTTCGGCACTCAATTTTAAACTAAAATTAGTCTGGACCCAAGCACACATGTGTTTGTAGGCGGCTCTCGAGAGGGGAGGCTTCGCCTCCCCGTCGGGACCTAAAGTCCCTCTTCCTCGCTCAAAAACATGTATAATTTCCTCTTTGCATAAAATGTGCAACTCATTTTCAATAGTCTCAAGGTAATTCATACTAATTTTAGTTTAAAATTAAAAAATAGTAGAAAGACGCGTCTAAAAAGGCGTGATTGTTAAATATGTACCTCCAGTTGAAGTTGTAGTAGCTTTGATAGTACCGCTTGCAATCATAAATAAATCGAGATAATAGTATTTTGATACATCTGAAATATAAAAAGGAATTTCTATGAGTTCCGTGGGGTTTTGGGTAATCTGGGTCGTGTAGCGGTACATGTACCCCTGGTCCGTTCCGTGAATGTCCGCTACGTTCGAGCCAAGTGCGAGACCAGTTATATTGTCCGAACCTGCAAAGACTGCTCCAATTTTATAAACTCCATTAACTACGAATTGAAAGTTGCCATTTGTGGAGACTCTGATGAGTGTGCTTGTGCCGCTGATTGTAAAGCCGTTGCTGGCTCCGACACTCAAGGGGTAAGTTGTGCCGTACACTGCGCCCGTGTATGGGGTCTGGGTCGCAATGTCACCGGGCAAACTGAAATAGTACCCACCACCTGCACCGAGGGGCGCGCCTATGCTCGAGAATACGTTGCCGGAAACGATGATGTTGCCTGTGAGGTAGGTGTTTCCACTCGAGTTTGCAGGAACTATATTCGATGAGACCGATAGGTTTGTTACGTTGGCAGTCGTTGAGACATTTAGGAAACTCACGTTTGCTGTAATGATGTTCGCACTCAGAATGTTGGCGAGTGTGGTGACTGAAAGCTGGGTAATGTTCGCCCCGGTAAAGACGTTGAGCGATCCCACGTTTCCTGAAGTGATGTTCGCTGAGGCGGTGTTCAGGGTCACTACGTTCGCACTGAAAATGTTCGAAAGTCCCGAAACTGTGAGTTGGGTCACGTTCGCTCCCGTGAAGACATTGAGTGACCCCACGTTTCCTGAAGTGACATTTGCCGAGGCGGTATTCAGGGACACTGCGTTGGCGCTGAAAAGGTTAGAAAGTCCCGAAACTGCGAGTTGGGTCACGTTCGCTCCCGTGAACACGTTGAGTGACCCCACGTTTCCTGATGTGATGTTCGCTGAGGCGGTGTTCAGTGACACTGCGTTGGCACTGAAAAGGTTCGAAAGTCCCGAAACTGTGAGTTGGGTCACGTTCGCTCCCGTGAAGACGTTGAGTGATCCCACGTTTCCTGAAGTGACATTAGCCGACTCGGTGTTCAGGGTCACTACGTTCGCGCTGAAAAGGTTCGAAAGTCCCGAAACTGTGAGTTGAGTGACATTCGCTCCCGTAAACACGTTGAGTGACCCCACGTTTCCTGATGTGACATTTGCCGAGGCGGTATTCAGGGTCACTGCGTTGGCACTGAAAAGGTTTGAAAGTCCCGAAACTGTGAGTTGGGTCACGTTCGCTCCTGTGAAGACATTGAGTGACCCCACGTTTCCTGATGTGATGTTTGCCGAGGCGGTATTCAGGGTCACTGCGTTGGCACTGAAAAGGTTCGAAAGTCCCGAAACTGTGAGTTGGGTCACGTTCGCTCCCGTAAACACGTTGAGTGACTCCACGTTTCCTGAAGTGATGTTCGCTGAGGCGGTATTCAGGGTCACTGCGTTGGCACTGAAAAGGTTTGAAAGTCCCGAAACTGTGAGTTGAGTGACATTCGCTCCCGTGAATACGTTGAGTGATCCCACGTTTCCTGAAATGATATTCGCTGAGGCGGTGTTCAGGGTTACTGCGTTGGCACTGAAAAGGTTAGAAAGTCCCGAAACTGTGATTTGAGTCACGTTCGCTCCCGTGAATACGTTGAGTGATCCCACGTTTCCTGAAGTGACATTAGCTGAGGCGGTATTCAGTGTCTGTAAATTGCCTGATAACCCCTGAAAGGTTCCTCCTGAGAAAGCAGCTCCCGTGAATCCCGTGGAGGCTGTGATGGTCGTTCCCTGGAAGGTTCCTCCCGTAAAGGCGGTTCCTGTGAATCCCGTGGAGGCTGTGATGGTCGTTCCCCTGAAAGTCCCTCCTGTGAAGGCGGCTCCCGTGAATCCCGTGGAGGCGGTGATGGTTGTACCACTTAGTGTGGAACCCTGGAAAGTCCCTCCCGTAAAGGCGGTTCCTGTGAATCCCGTGGAGGCGGTGATTGTTGTCCCACTTAGTGTGGAACCCTGGAAAGTCCCTCCCGTGAAGGCGCCTCCGCTAAATCCAGTTGCCGACATCGAACCACCGAGAGTAATTCCTGAAAAATACGCCTGATCTGCGTAAATATTAGTGGTTGTAACTGTGTTTGAGATATATGCATTTCCAAGAACATATAAAGTTGTTGTGAGGCTTGGAGTTGTTGTAATTGTTGGACCCATGTAGACTGGTGCCAGAAGTGACTGCCCCGACGTAGAATACATTTGGAAACGCGTCGTTCCATAATTCACTATCAAAGAATTGGCAAGACTTTGATTTGCAAGAATCATATTTTCACTTGCATCCTTGGTGAGACTCACGCCATTTCCAGCACCTATCGAAGTATCTGAAAGGTTAATTGCGACAGAAGTTGCGCCGGTTGCCCCAATCTCGAGTTGACTTGTTGGAGTTGTCATGTTGAGACCTATCCGACCGGTATTGGTCATCAGGAGAGACCCTGAATCACTCACAAAATTTACTGGATTTTTACCGGTCAGGGCTGTTACACTTAAAGAGTTTGCCGAGACGTTACCCGTTGTTACCGAGTTACTCACCGCCAGATTACTCAAGAGACCTACACTTGTGATATTGGGTTGAGCTGCATTTACAACTGAATCTGCTAAAGGAACAGCGCCGACTATACTGGAAGAATTGATATTGGAAAGACCAGATGCATTTCCAGAAAAGAGCCCTGCGGTGAGTATCCCAGATACTGAAAGGCTTGTTAGGGTTCCCACACTGGTGATGTTCACCTGAGCAGGATTGGTAACCACACCAGCTGTAGCGACAGTTCCCGTCACATTTGCAGCGCGAAGATTCGCAATTCCCGATCCGTCAGAGGTTATTAAAAGTCCTTGGACATTCAGACCAGTAAGCGTTCCCACGCTGGTGATGTTGGGCTGAGCATCTCCTGAGACTACAAGAGCCACGTTCGCCCGTGCTACGTTACCCACCAGGTTGGATGAATTTATGTTTGAAATTCCTGAACCGTTGGAGACTATGACTAAACCCTGGACGTTTAGGTTAGAGAGGATTCCCACACTGGTGATGTTGGGCTGGGCGTTCTGGGTAACCACCTGAGCCGCATAAACAGTCCCAAAAATATTTGATGAATTTATGTTTGAAATTCCAGACCCATTTGAGATGGTTGCCAGACCCTGGACGTTGAGGTTTGAGAGAACCCCCACGGAGGTTATGTTGGGTTGACCGGCAACCGTGACTGACGCCGCAGTTCTCACGGTCCCATTTATGTTTTGAGAGTTTAGGTTTGTGATAGCGTACCCGTCGCCCGAAATTTCTCCTGAAACATCCAGTTTGACGAGAGTTCCCAGACTTGTGATGTTGGACTGGGTATTCCCTGAAACTGTCAGTGCAACGGTCGAGTTTGCCACGTTTCCAGTCACGTTCGACCCGTTAATGTTTGAAATTCCTGAACCGTTGGAGACTATCAGAAGTCCCTGAATATTGAGACCTGTGAGGGTTCCCACACTGGTGATGTTGGATTGAGAAGCCTGTGAAACCACCAGAGCAACGTTCGCCCTTGCTACGTTTCCAGACACGTTCGACCCGTTAATGTTTGAAATTCCTGAACCGTTGGAGACTATCAGAAGTCCCTGAACATTGAGACCTGTGAGGGTTCCCACACTGGTGATGTTGGGCTGGGAAGCTCCCGAGACGACCAGAGCAACGGTCGAGTTTGCCACGTTTCCAGTCACGTTCGACCCGTTAATGTTTGAAATTCCTGAACCGTTGGAGACTATCAAACGTCCCTGAATATTCAGACCGGTGAGAGTTCCCACGCTGGTGATGTTAGGCTGAGAAGCCTGTGAAACCACCAGGGCAACGGTTGAGTTTGCCACGTTTCCGCTAAGACTTGATCCACTGATATTGGAAAGTCCGGAAGCGTTTCCAAAAATATTTGAAGCATAAACAGAGTTCATATTTGAAGTTCCATAGACGTTCAGGGTATTTAGACCAAAAATAGTGACTGTGTTGGCAAAGAGGTTATTAACATTCATGGTTGTGACATTTGCCGTCCCAACCACGAAAAGGTTCGAGCCTGTTGGGGGGTCATTCAAGGTTCCGATAGAGACTCCGTTCGCCGTGGCAATGTTAAAGAGACTGGTGGGTATCCACTGGGTCTGAACATTGACGGCGTTTGTAACAGTTCCATACTGATCAATTATAAGTTGAGGAACGTTTGACGCACCACCATATATACCAGCAACAACTCCCGTTATTGGAAGAACTGTATTACTCAATGTTCCTATGTTTATACTAGATGCATTAATATTGAAAATATTTGATCCATCTCCTGAAAAATAAAGAGCATTTGCATAAGTGAAATTTGCAAGTAAATTGCTTGAGAGAGTAATAGCTTCTACTGTGTTTACATAGAGAATGTTTCCAAAAACAGCTCCACCATTACTTCCTGATACATTTCCAGTATACACAGTAACTGTGACTGGGGAAGCGACAGTTACGGTAGATCCTCCTCCACCTCCACTGCATCCATTCGTGATGCTGTCTCCACCCATGGTTATCTAGCTTTTACCGAGATTATTATGAGTAAACCAAGAAGAGCAGCACCGGCTATTAAAATTATTTGCATCTTTTGGTCGTTCCCTGAGTCCCACGGGACTGGCTGGGGGAGACTGAGTGGTCTACTAGGGTCCTCATCTGGTACATGGACAGTTTTGAAACGTAGGATGAACATGTTCCTCCCAAGATCAATAGGTGGACTGAAATTATTATCAACAAAAACGTTCCCGTTGTTTGGCTGGCGCCATGTGATTGTCAGACGGTCCAGTTTGTCGATGCGTGAAGGAAAATCTTGGAGGATTCGGTAATTTGCGTTGTAAAATTCACCATTATTCACCACATTTGACGATGAGTAAATGTTTCCGAATGCATTGGTAGACGTCTTCACTGGAATTGTGGCAAATGAGCCATAAAAAGCGTTGGCAGTCGGGACGGTTTTCACGAGCGCATCGGCGATGAGATTTCTTGGGGTCCTGAGTTCTGTTATATCCAAAGTCAGATACTGCGAACTGTACACGTTCGGCAACATTGCCGAAAGAACCTCAACCTTGATGATATTCTGGATGGGGGTCGTCAGGTACAGAGTATATGAATTTGAATTTGGAAAAAGGGTTTGATTCCTGTTATCGGAATCGACATAGACTGTGTAGTCCATTTAATACTTGATTAGTATTTATTTACATGATTGGTAAACCCACACGATCAGGGTACAGGCACACGTTGGGCTTGGAGCAGGTAATCCGGAGAGTCATGTAGGTCGGACCACCGACAAAGTCATTCAGGTTCCCGATCGCCGTGTAGATGTTGACGGTGAATTTCTCAATTTGACGAATTGGCTCTATAAACGGAGTCTCGGCTGGGAAAAAGTCATTTATCGTAAATATCGTTCGGTGACTCGTTATGGAACCTTCTTGGGTTGGAATAAACAAGACGGAGGTTGCGAGCTGTCCCACGTTATTTGCTGTGATCAGAGATGCTGCACCTTCCGTCGATATATTTCCTGCAACCTGAAGTCCGTATTGAATATTTGTTCTGTCATTAAACTTGGACTTGAGTTCCTCAATATTCAGATAATATCCGCCTGATGAAGTCACGGGAGTGTTGGCATTCCCATGGAATGAAAGTGACAGGATCTCAGCTTTGATGACGTTTCGCAAAGGGATGTTCATGTAGCCGACGAAGCTCGCATTTGAGCTGGCACCGACTGAATCAACACGGATCGTGTACACCTCAGTGTCGCACATATTACTTTAATCTTCTATTTTTTTAGAGTCTACTTCTCCAGCAGGGAACCGCCGACGCCGCCGGCAATGGTATAGTCGCGCATCTGGTCACGGACCATGGAGGAGCCGCCGCACAGACCACCTGGGGTCAGACCCACGGTGTAATAGTCAGAAGACTCCGAGGGACCTGGCACACAGTCTACACGATCCTTCAGGGAGAAGATGTCACCGTTCGTCTGGCGAGCGGCTGGACCGGCATTCACCAGCAGGGGGGAGGGCTCGTAGCCGCTCTTGCTCCCCTGGACAACCAGAACCAGGATAGCCACGAGCAGACCAACGATGATGGCGTGGATGAGCATTTTTCCAAACTTGATCTTCATTTGTATTTTATGAATATTATTTTCGGGCGCGTTAAAGGCATCTGACATCATTTCTCTAAAAGTATTAGGATGGCTGATGTATCTTTTGAAACTAACGGGGGACAAACTATGAATTTAAATGATGAGGAGACTGCTCTGCTGGATGAAATTTCTATTCAGCCTGCTGAGAGGAGAATTCCTCTTAAAGCCAGACCTTCACGCCCAAGCCCTTTTGCAAAGCGTGCAGCTGGAGTAAATCAAGGTATTTCCCAAGACGAGGGGCTGGATATGTTCATGAATCCTGGTAAGCGTACGGCGCCTGCAGCTCCAATTGTTGAGGAGTATGATGGCGGCGAGGAGGAGTACGAGGATGATCAGCAGCAGGAGGGGGGTGGCAGTTATGGACCACAGGTTCCTTCTGAGGGATACAAGACGATCGAGGACGAGAAGGCTGACCTGCTGAACAAGATTTCCAGACTTTCCAAGAAGGGGGTTGCAACCAGTGCCCGTCTGACTATTTATTCAGACATTGATGAGATTCGCACAGAGTACAAGCGGATGACGTACGGCATCGAGGTTGATCGCTCGGTCAAGTTTCAGCGTCGCATGCTGGTGGCTTGCGTGACGGGTCTGGAGTTTCTGAATGACAAATTTGACCCATTCGACCTGGAGCTGAACGGTTGGTCTCAGAATATGATGGAGAATGTTGATGATTATGACGGAGTATTCGAGGACCTTTACAACAAATACAAGACCAAGGTGAATGTCGCACCAGAGGTGAAGCTCATGCTGATGGTTGGAGGATCAGCAATGATGTTCCACCTGACCAACTCGATGTTCAAGGCGGCTGTGCCGAACGTTTCTCAAGTTGTGAGGCAAAACCCAGACCTGATGCGCAACATGGTTGATGCGGTTCAGCGTAGCCAGCCACAGCAGCAGTCCGGCTTTGGTTCCCCTGTGAATGACGGTGGGCGCCGTGACATGAAGGGACCGGGTATGGATTTCGGCTCTTTGATGAGCATGATGGGTCCTCCCCCAGCTATGATGACGCGTCCAGGAAATCACGGAGGTGACGACGAGTCCGTCTCCGACATTGTGTCTATCGACGCAGGCGGCGACCCCGATACTCGTGAGGTTAACCTCAGCACAGACAAGAGGAAGCGTGGACCCAAGGCGAAGAAGAAGGAGGTTTCTATCTAAATAAATTATTTGTATTAAGTAATGGGATTGGCTTACGCGCCAATTAATGATGAGTTGTCACACAGACCACCAGTCTATAAACGGGAAATCCCGTCCATTCAAAAACCAGTTATGGATAACACGGAGTGTAATTACATCGTCATGTTTTTCGTAGCTGGGGTATTTTTAATGGGTTTTGTTGATTCAATTCGCAAGTAGGAGGGGACCTACAAGAACAAGCATTTCCCAGTTTTAACAATTGGCTTTTCTTCACCGACTATTTCAAATCCACCTTCCCTATAAATCTTGAGTCGCTTGTTGTACATGCTAAAAAATACAGACCATTGGTCAGCAATATCAAAAATCAAAGGATCGTTCAATTTTCCTTTGGTTTCTCTCATAATTCGTCCTATAGATTGTTTAATATCAGACCGTGGGGTTGCTAAGATGACCGTGTCGAGCACAGGAATGTCCAGTCCCTCGTGAGCAAGCTGAAACGTTGCAATGACCACTTGCTTTTTAGCAGATTCATTCAATTCAGACTCTTTCATGCCTCCGATGTACAAGCCAGCCTTAGAGCCAATTTTGTTGAGTAAATCAAAGCAATGTTCACGCCGATCAGACAGTACAAGTACGCGCCTATTCTCGTTCAGCGCTTCGTGAACCGTGTTGACGATGAGAACGTTCCGATTATCGAGTTCAGTCAGGAGGGTAGTCATGCCAGCCATGTTAATCTTCCCAAAGCGCGTTACGGGTGGAGCCTCCTTGAAGGCATCACACGCATATTTCAGTGTCCGAACCTTCGTCGTCCCCTGATTGACCCGCTCAACACGGAAGAACTCGGCACCGAGGAACCAGTACAGGAGTCGTGTAAGTCCATCCTTCCGTTCTGGTGTGGCTGTGAGACCGAGCGTAAACCGTGGACAAATTTTAAACATAAATTGAGAAAAAGCTGGAGCGCCGATATGGTGCGCCTCATCTACAATGAGAAGACCGACTGAATCAAAAACTTTAGGTTCAAATTCCCTCATGCACATGGTTTGAATCAAAGCAATGACGAAATCCTTTTCAATATCGAACGTGTCGCCCTGAACTCGCCCGATGGTAGCCGCTGGACAAAACTCCTTGATTTTATCGACCCACTGATTTGCCAAAAACTCCTTGTGAACCACAATCATGGTTCTGACTTTTAGTTGTGCCGAAAGAGCCAAGGCGACTGTAGTCTTGCCATAGCCGCACGGTAGCGAGAGGACACCCCCGCCTTTTTCACGAAAGGCTTGAACTCCTGCATCGAGAGCTTCTGGTTGACGTGTCGCCTCTCGTAATTTTCCAACAAAATTGATGCCGTGAGCAACAGAAGGATCTTTTCTGGAATCTGTGGTGGGCACCCCGAACCGCTCGCAGCCATAATACCTCGGGACAAGAATTGACCCATCTTTACCGACCCTAAAGACTTTGAAGGAGGGGGATTGAATCCCCAATGCATTCTCTATAGGTCTTACAGTGAGTTCCTTTTTAATATCAGATGAATTTTGAACTAAAATTGAAAATCCCTGACGAGTGATAGCACTGAACATTTTCTTACTCAATATAAGATGTCAACCTTTAACCCTTCAAACGGGTGTATTCTTTCTTCGAGTCAGGGTACTGTCTGTCCATTGGATCCAAATTATTCTAATGTTCTGGGTGAAGCTGAGAAGTCTGGATATATTAAGTCAGTTGGGAGTATAATGATCAGAGGTAGATTAAATAGTCCCATAACTGCAGTAACTTCGAATGTACCTGCAATTCAAAATTGGAGTTTTCCATATATGAACGCAAGTGCAACTGTGTATACTGATGCAAATGGAAACTCCAGTTTTGCATTTAAAAATGATCCTCAAGGAATTATTAAGCTTGTTCCTGGGGGTTCACAAGCAATTCCTATCGAGGAAGCTGTGAACGAAACAAGTTCCACCACTCAACAAAGTTCATCAGGAGGTATTTTAGGTTTTATTTGCTGGTGCCTTTCATGCATGTCAAGCATAGGTTTCGTATGTTTGATAGGATTTATAGTGTATATGGCACTTAAAAAACAACCTTAAATTTCTTTTATGGAAAAAAGCACTTGGTGTTGAACACCCTCCCAAGTTTTAATATCTATGTGAACTTCGACATTCAGCCCCACCCCCATCTCTTGAACCGTCTTGTCCCCAAGAACTTTACACATGATTCGCCCGTATCTAAATGGAACCTTGACTCGACCGAGTCCCTCAAGTTCCATGTATTTGCGCCCCTCCCAGTCGTACATGGCTCTTTGGATTTTCGTTTGCATTTTATATTAAACTAAAAATCTTTTTATATTATAGAATGCCGACTCAACAATGTCGCTACGAATATAATTACGACTATGAGCAGGATGTACAGGTATGCGAGGATGTTTATACACAAGAAGAAATCGATGCTTCGAATGCCCTCGCAGCTCAGCAGGCAGCATCTGTTGCGCCGCCGCCCGCCGCATCAGATGCCATTTGTGCTGCTCAGGGAAAAAATTACGTGTATTACCCTGCTGAGGGTATGTATGACGATGGAAGATACGAGGAAACTAGGGCAGCTTATGGTGAGTGTGTTGATCGACCTGGACGCAGTTGTGAGGATGATGGAAAAGTTACAGTATATCAGTACGGTGACTCATATGTAGATAGTTACGATCAGACCATCGAAGGCGGTATTATAGGGTCTTACTGTGAATGTCCTACGTACGGGTGCATCGGTGAAAATCAGCCTTTACCGTCACCGGCAAGCGGCTGTGCAGCTCCAGTGTGTTGCGAAGGCTTGACAAATCAGGGTGGTACATGCAAACCACCCGCAGGAACCATAACCGGGACTTATACAACCACATATATGGCATCGGGACCTGGAGTTTCATTTACTGTCAAAGAGACGTGCAATCAAAAGAGTACATGCGATGATGGGTACCAAGATGTCGGTACATATAATTCAGTATGCTATGAGCGAAAACAAACAATTAGCAAACCCCGAATTAGCGCTGCCGGGAAGGTTTGTGCCGAGCCAAACCCCGCAAGTAAATGTCCAACAAATATCGGACGTGTTGCAAGTGGAAAATATACGTCTGCAACCGGAGGAGCAGCTCAAGGTATTGACAATGTGAGCGGTGTTCGTCTCCAGTGCACTTATTCAACCGTCACAAATCCTTTTGATCAACAAGCTACAAGTGCATTCACTGGACCCGGTGCATCTGATTTGGCAACCATAAAAGATGCATGGTGCTCCCCAAAGACTTATGCAGATATGGCAAACGGTCCATGTGTAGGATTTTATACATCCAGAGGAGATTATGACCTTCAACAAGTTATTAGAATTCAAAGTGAAAATCCAACCGGAGGCTGGGTAAATAACAGTCAATATCTGGCGATTGTTCAACAAGTCGCTACGGGTGGAACTACAAATGTGGCTAAACAATCTGCTCAAGGTATGATTGCGGCTTACTGTATGACACAAAATCCAAGTGGGTGGGCGGACAATACTACGATCCGGGCTATTATAAACAGTTGGGCTCTCCAGAATGCGGCAAACATAGGAAATGATTGTCAATTGCTTGCTACGGGAATTGTTAGTCAATTTTGTAGAACAAACCCTACATCTTCATCTTCCCACTGTGATTGCTATAATGCTACACAATTCGGTACAAATATATTCACCGCGTGTCAAGGAAACACAACGGGTGCATGCACAGATATTAACAACCTTGCTAAATCTTTTGCAGTGGCACCTCCCTTATTTGCACCCCAAATTGCTACACTAAAATCATACATCACCCCTAACTGTGCGGTCGGGGCGTGTGTGAGCGCAGCGACAAGTGCTACGTCAACATATCTTCCACCAAGCCCACTCACTCAACTTAGATGCGATTCATCCATATCTCTGTGCCTTCAGAGCGTCAAAGTGGGTGGAAGCGTTGCACCCGGCGCAACTATTAACCAAAATTGCTCAACGACCATCGGAATCGGTGGAACGGTTCCGTCAGCAAATGCTCCATCAACAAACCAAGGTTTCCAGAATGCACAGGCTGTTCAGGCAAACGCAAATGCACCTGGAGGAGGGACCCTTGCTGTAGTGTCATCCCCCGGAGCGTCGAGTACTCAAGTAGCTACTACTGGAACTCCTGGGGGAGGTCTTCAGCAGACTGTTACGAGTAACACACCTGTGGGAATAGGGTCATCTGGCGGACCCGTGTCTTACACTTCACCCGCGCCTGCGACCGCGCCCACACCTGCGTCTGTGTCTGTGCCAATAGATGATACGCAAAGGAGATACGTATTAGCTGCTGGCGGTGGTCTTTTGGGACTTTTGTGCAGTTGTTTATTTATCGTATTTTGTTTTATAATTGGAATAATGATTTTTGGAGGGGGTAACAAACCGGCGGCTCCGCGCGTCGTCCCATTGACTGCTTACGGGCTTTAACTGGAAGCTGATTTGGGTCCGAACATCATGTAAGCGAGAAAAGCTGCACCTCCAAAACACATGAGTACACAAATCAAGCAAATGACGGCTCCAACGGCTCCGAAAGATGAAAACATATCTGTAAGGCTTGCAATAGGGTTGAGACTCTTGGACTCAGCGTCTTGATCGACTGTGGTACTGGTTGTTGTTTCGCTATCCATACCTCCAAGTTGCTCGGCAATTTGAGTAACAATATTGGTCGCAAGTACATTTGCGCAGAAATTCTGATCTATACGGATAGGACCGTAACAGCTTCCTTTAATCTTTACAAGACCATTCTGCTGACCCATAACCTCTGATGTCATGGATGAGTAAGTCTCGTCCGTGAGGTTCTGGTTTACAATATTCTGAATATTTTGGGTCACGCTCGTGTCTGTAGCTGTCGATGATGATCCACCCATAGTCGTCGCAGTTGCTGTTGCAGACTGATTTGCGGCATTTGTGAGATCATTTGTTATATGGCTGCGAAGATCAGAAACTGTAGATCTGCTAAGATTTACACCCACCTGAGAAGAGATGTCAATTACTTGAGAGAGATTGATACTACACCCAGGTTTCATATCACCGCCGATATCTACCTCAGCTGACTGGAAAGCTAGGACCGAGGAACTCGCGCTTGTACTATTTCTCGTAATAAAGTTCGAGGTCGATGATACTAAAGAATTAAAAGTCGTGTTAAAACTTGTTGTTGCTGCTGCACTCTGGTCGCATGGCCACAACACGTCGCACATTATTAATATATAAACAGTAAAAAATTACTGGCAACAATAGTGCTTTTCACACCCGGCACCAGCACTCACGGCATTTGGGTACTTCGAAGCCGTCTGTTGACAAGTCAGATTATCTGGAAACATCATTGCAACAGTTGTTTTAGGGCGGACAAAACATGTACGCCCCTCTGGTACTGGGGTGGGAGTGCAAGATCCTGGGGACAGCTCATCAGCAAAGCTCTGACGCTTGAAAAGAAATACGGTAAATAGCACGAGAACGAGAGCCGCGATTATAAAGTCCTCCATTTATATCTTGTAAGATTATAAAATGAACAACCTCATCATTTACGGTCTCATTGCTCTCGTCGTTATCCTCATGCTTTACAAGGGCAGAAGTTACTTTACCCCAGGTCAGTCCCCAGCACCAGCACCAGCTGCTGGCGCCCCAGCACCCCAGTGGAAGGCGACCACGATCATCAAGCAGGGTGACAATTGCCCAGATTCATCCTGGACCAAGATTGGTGAGGTTATGTGTGCTAAATAGAGACTTTAAACGTGGTTTCAGTACAAATGAAGATTCTCTTCTGCCTCCCCGGTCATACGTATTCCCGTGATTTTCTCCTGGCATGGACTGATTTGATGATGCAAGTGAGTGCCAAGGAACACCAGATTATGGTTGCTCAAAACGTGGATCGTCGGATGTGCGTAGCAGGCGCACCTGAGAAGGGTCCTTTTCACGGTCAAGATTATGATGCCGTTATGTGGATTGGTCAGGATGTAATTTTCAATAGTGATAATTTTTTCAAAATTCTGGAGAGTCCGCACAACATAACGGCAGGTATCTACATGACTGAGACGCTTCAGAACTTTGATGTGATTCTCAAATTTTCTCCAGATTTTCCTATGGGCAAGTACCTGCGACCTGATGACATCGTTGGAGGCTCCCAGTACCTGCAAGTTGAATATACTGGAATGAACTGGATGCTGGTTCGCAAGGGTGTTTTCGAGAAGATTCCTTACCCTTACATCTGGTCTACTCAGATGGACAGTGAGGAGGTGAATTTTTGCAAGATGGTCGGTGAGCCTATTTACATCGACACATCAATTCGCATCGGTAATCAGAAGCGAATGATTTTGTAAAGTCCAAAGGACTTTTCAAAGCCCAAACTCGGTCACGAGTTCATCCAAGTCGCGGTAGTACCGAGCGAGATCCTTTTTAAAGCGTGCATCCTGCTTTGCACCCGTCTTCACCAAATATGCTAAATTTGCCTTGCTGTACTTTGTTCGCGTCTGATTTTCTGTAGGTTTTCGTGGCATCTGCTTTTTAGGCTTTGCAGGAACTTCAGGCTCCACCGGGCGCTTGTCAATATACGAAAGCGCTTGCATGACCGTATCTGCCAAGTCATCCTTCTTTTTGTGTGCATCAAAAAACTTTATCCAATCTTCATTTATTTCACCTTCAATAAACTTGCGCGCCCTTTCTATACTCGCCTTCTTTCTTTGAGCGTACTTTGCTTTTCCCGCGCCCGCCACGTCAGGAATCTTGTGTCTGGCATCCCAGATAACAACTTGCTTTTCTTTCACTAAAAAATAGGTGTGTAAAAGGTTTTCAATTCCCTTCATCCCACGGTTGCGATCGGGTTGCTTCTCGATCAGAACTGTTTGAGCCTCGAGGATCCATGGTTTTTCGTTCAAGTGACGAATCATGCATGCGAAAATACCATCTGCGTGCATGGGCGGCACTCCAGATACGTCCCACCGCTGGATCCGTTTCGTCTTTTGATCTATGAGACACATTGCTAAATTCTTAATTCCACAGTCAATTGAGAGCAGGCTCATCTATTATTAAAGATTTATTAGGTTTTTAAGTAAATGAGCGAACAAGTAGAAGAATCTACGGATCTCCTCTGCTGGTGGTGTATGCACGGTTTGCCACAGAGACCGTGTATTCACCTTCCTATCAGATATGACGATAAGCTCGATAGATTTACGTGCATGGGCAACTTCTGCTCGTGGCCGTGCGCCAAGGCGTTTGCGCTCGACATGAACACATCCCGCTCTGGCGAGATGCAAATGTACCTGGCACTGATGAGGAAAAAGGCTTATGGTAAGAGTGTACCATGTTGGCCAGCTCCTAAGCGATGGGCGCTCAAGTGTTTTGGTGGAACAATGAGTATTGAGGAATTCCGCAAATATGGGGGATTCGTCGAACCTCCTATCGTACACTGGCCTAACGAAAAACTATACGTGCCTTTTATTGGCGGGTCGGTAGAAACGTCTGGTCAAAGTTTTAATTTTTCAAACAACGAAGGCTCTAAAAAGAAAATGCAAGCAATTGAAACTTCCACTACTGAAACGAGTACACTAAAAATCAAACGTAATAAACCTCTTCAAAGATCAGACTCTAAACTTGAAAACATTTTGGGAATTACGAGGAAAGGAAAGGAGACCCCCCCGACGAGCTAAGAGTACCAGGTGCAGGTGAAGGTCCTGTAGTTGAAGGTGGCATGGTCATAGGCTGGGGAGCTTGTGAGCCGTATTTACTCATTGTTGAGGTGGTAGTAGATGATGGAGATGGTGGCATCTGCGTCATTGCAGAAGCTGGTCCAGGGACTTGTGCTGGAGACGAAAAACCTGCGGGGCTCGAAACACCTGTCATGGGACTTGACACTGGGCGGGCTGAAGCGGGTCCTGGGGTCATACTACCTGGAAGTGGTGTGAAATTTGGATCTGGAAGCGACCCTTCGATAACAACGGGGGGAGGGACTGTGTAATCTACAGGCTTGTTGATAGAGTCCATGATGCTCGGTACCTGTGCAAACTGTGCAAGTCCTACAGCGACGAGAGAGTCGTCAATTTTTGACAAATCTCCAGGAATTAAGGCTGCCTGATAATACGAAACGCGCTTCATCTTATTTACATTTAAGACTATAATCCAGGCTATAATCAGCCCCATAAATAGTGACAATAGCCACATCATTACTGTTAGTCGCGAAAATTTAATTTATGTCTTTGTTTTTGTGTCGGCCTGGATTTTGGTGGAGAAATATCATTACTGCGATGCCATATTTCACCTATATGAGCGCGCCACTGAATAGACATTTTATCGAGAGCTTTGCGACATATAACACATGGAAACGAAGTACCTAACACACCGCCGTGTATATTTCTTTGAACGATGACGTCTCCATATTTGCGATGAATCCAGTGAGCAAATTTCGAACGCGAAACACCCTGACGCGAACATTCGAATGATAATTCCTTAATAAGTTTGCGCTCAGCGCAGCAATGGCAATCACTTTTCACGTAGGGCCCATACGGGACACCGGGTCGTGGTGCAAACCACGACCGGATACATTTGGTCTACAATCTATACACTCGTTCCTTTTAAGCGTGAGTGCACTTAAGACGAAGATGTCTATATAAAATAGAATGGCGAACCCTAATCTTGTAGAGACTCTTGTAAAGGAATTTGTTCAGAAATATGGTCCTGTAAGTGTCGTAAATTTGAAGAAAAAAACTGGATTTAAAAAGTGTTGGATTAATTCAATTCTTCATAAAAATTCCCACTATTTGAAAGTAGAAAAAACTCCATTGAGTCTTAAAAATACTCGCCCAGTTTGGAGTTGGTCTACGAAAAAGTGAATTTCGTGTCATGTCAAGGACTGAGGTTGAGCCTCCTGTTGCAAATTAACAACCTCCCACAATGCAGCACGTGTACCGCGATTACTTGCGTACCAAGTTTTCCGAGTTTTTGGGCGAGGGAGGTCTCACGCGCAATTGTGAACGGTCAGTTCTCAACTGGACTTGCAAAAAATTCGTAAGTGAGGAGGCGGCGTGGGACAACAAGATTTTCAGGAAAGTATACAAGCAAAAGGCTCAGCAACTGATTGCAGAGTTCAAGCGAGGAAATCAGCTTGTTGATCGCCTCAAGTCTAAGGAACTCGAGTCCAGCAAGTTGGCGTGGTACACCTCTGATGTACTTGACCCAAACGGTCTTTACTCGAACGCAATTTTCAAACTAAAACAAAAAGAAAATCAGATGGAGGCTGCAAAGGCTCAGATGGACGAGGACTATGTGGGTATGTTCAAGTGCGGTAAATGCAAGTCGATCAAGACGACCTACTATCAGCTGCAGACAAGGAGCGCGGACGAACCCATGACTACATACGTCACTTGCCTCGGATGCAACAATCGCTGGAAATGCTAATTGTAAAAAAAAATATTTAGCAATATTACAAATGTCCCTTTCCCGTTACGTCGGTCAGAAGAATGTCCTCGGTCACGCACTGACCTCCAGCGAGGTGAAGACCCTCCACATGGTTGAGCCAGGTGTCATGCACTACAAGCTGCGCGCCAAGGGTGGCAAGTATGTTACCCGCACCTTCAAGCCATCCTCTACCCCAGTCATGGTGGCTGAGCTGGAGAAGAAGATCCGCAAGGTTCGCAAGAACAAGGGCGGTAAGCGCGGTCCCCGTGCCCGCTCCAGCCCCATTGGTCTGGCTGGCATGAAGATCATGATGCGCCGTGGTCGCGCCCCCAAGGTGGTGCGTCGCCTGGTCACCCCAGGCGGCAGCATCGGTCTGGCTGCCATGAAGATCATGCCTGCCCGCAAGCGCCGCTCCGATGCCGGCAAGAGCCGCAAGGTGAGCCCAGGCTCTATGATGGGTCTGGCTGGCATGAAGATCGTGATGCGTCGCGGTCGTGCCCCCAAGGTGGTGCGTCGCCTGGTCACCCCAGGTGGCAGCATCGGTCTGGCTGCCATGAAGATCATGCCTGCCCGCAAGCGCCGCGCCGACGCTGGCAAGCGCCGCAAGGCGAGCCCTTCACCAAACTTCCTTCCCAACCCTTACCTGCGCAAGGTGCGCAAGAACAAGGGCGGTAAGCGCGGTCCCCGCAAGGCAAAGTCCCCACTTGCTCAGCTGATTGCATCCCTGAAGTAAATTGTTGGTAAATAATAAAAATGAAGGCTGCTGTACCCACTGGATTCCTGAACACCAAGCGTCGCGTTATTCTGTTGACCAATCAGGGCAAGTTTGTTTCCAAGACTTCCAAGGGCGGTGCCGTGTACAACCCCAAGGCAAAGTTCCACAAGAGCCCAGGTGGCACTGAGCGTTCTACCAAGTACTTGAAGAACCTCATGGACATTCCCCTGGCTATCCGCCCCAAGTTTGACCGCAAGGAGCGTTCAAACATCATGAAGAAGCGCGGTACATACGCTCCCCGCGTTCGCGGTGTGCGCGTGCTGCCCGTTAAGCGCTCAGGCTATCTGACTGAGCTGTTCGAGGGATACCCAGCCAAGCGCGGTGTTGGTCGTCCCCGCAAGGTGCGCCCTTCACCAAACTTCCTTCCCAACCCTTACTTGCGCAAGGTTCGCAAGAACAAGGGCAGCAAGCGCGGTCCCCGCAAGGCAAAGTCCCCACTTGCTTAGGTGCGTAAATATACTTAAAAACATTTGAACTGTCCAAGACATATGACTTCAGCAGGGTCACTTGTCCGTGTTTGGACAGACGTGGGTGCTCGCAAACCACTCCCACTTCTGGCTAAAATTGTTGAAAAGGATGGAGTTATTTTGATTATTAAATACCTCTCAGAAAACAAAATTGATGGTATTTGGCGTTACGAGGATGAGACGTATGAGGTGGAGGATTGCCCCGAGTCTATTGCCGAATATCTCAAGACTGATAATGAGGAAAATATAGGATTTAAACTCGTCGATGATGGTTTTGTAAAGATGGAGTCGGACGATGATTACGTCCCAGACTCTGATGAAGAGGACGAAGAGTCGGATGAGGAAGACGATGAAACCGATGAGGATGACTTTGAAGACGATTGTGATGATGAAGAGAATGAGGATGGGTCAGAGTCAGAAGATTCTCTTGATGAATAGTAAATGCAACAGAACATCGCTCTTTGGATTCTTGTCCTCTTAGTCATTTGGTTCATGTTTTTCCGCAAAAAATCAGATTATTGTGGTGCGTGCGGCGGGTCTATTGCCTGACTTAAAAACTAAAGGTATATATTAATAAATGTCCATAACCAGTAAATTTATCCAGGCGTTTGATTCTATGAACAAGGAGCATGTCGAATGGCTGTCTCATATGATTGACCTGGCTGAGTCATTGAACGACCCGGCAGCTCATATTAAGCTCGTGAATGAGATTAATATGAACCCCATGAAGATTGTGATAGAGCAACGCGATGCTCTTGACTGGGCGCATATTCACTTTTGTTTGTGCGGAGTCTATTCCAAGGCGGTTCTGAGAAAAAAGGCGTTTATCCCAGCCTAAAAAATTCAACTTTTAAAACAGGATGAGTTACGTATTCACACACGATTATTTCGGAACATCTGAAATTAAGGTATCACTTGATGAAAATGCCAGTAAATCTGCAAAATGGAAAATATTAGAAATTGGGTCATTTGAGGGTTCGTCTGCAGTTTATTTTTCAGATAATATGCTGGATAGTCCAGAAGCAGAATTGACGTGCGTAGATCCTTTCGAATCAAATGACCCAACTACGCCATTTTCTATGGAAGGAAATGATACGATGCATTTATTTATAAATAATATATCAAAAAGTAAGAATTTTCAAAAGATTATGTTTCATAGAATGTATTCTTCTGAATTTTATAACAAAAATACTAAAAAGTTCAATTTCATATATGTAGATGGGAGTCATCTGATAGATGACGTAAAGGTTGATTTTAACGAGTGTTTAAAGATACTTGAACTAGGTGGTTTTCTTGCGTTTGATGATTATTTATGGGGTGACGGCTCTATCAAAAAGTGTATAGACGATTTGTACGAAGAAAATAAAGACAAATTGAAAATCCTAGGGCACGGGTACCAGATTATTTTCCAACTTATACAGTAGATGGAAGGTTGGAAAAAAGGACTTTCAGTTTTATTAGTCTTATCTGTTTTGGGAGGGTTTATAACCCTTGTAGTGTTTTTAGCAGGTGGGTTTTACGTCGCTAAAAACCCAGATGTTCAAGCTAAGATTGTAGTCGCAACCTTTAATTCAAACGCTCAAAATATATATAGTTATTATTCGAATACTGTTTCAAATGTAAGCTGTCTCCCATTAACAGCAAACCTTGCGTACTTATCCGATCAGAATGGGTCTTTATCTATTAGCTCAGGGTCGTGCCCATCAGGAACTACTTCAGCAGGTCCCGCGAGAGGAGGATTCACAGTGTGCAATCCTACAATGTTAATGTCAAATGCGATGGTTTTAAAGTCTTTCAACAATTGGTCGAAGTGTATAAGTGGTCCAAGTTTTTCACCAGGTCCTTCGCCAGGTCCTTCACCAGGTCCTTCACCAGGTCCTTCACCGGGACCTTCACCAGGTCCTTCACCAGGTCCTTCACCAGGTCCTTCACCAGTCTCATCTGGTCTTTCTATGGCTCCTATTCCCTCAGCTATTCCCGCGGTGATTCCCGCAGCTATTCCCGCAGCTATTCCCGCGGTGATTCCCGCGGTGATTCCCGCAGCTATTCCCGCGGTGATTCCCGCAGCTATTCCCGTGGTGATTCCCGCAGCTATCCCCGCAACTATTCCCGCAAGGATTCCAGTGGCTATTCCCGCACTTCCACCATCTCTCCCACCTCCCCTACCTGCCCCACCGGCGCCCATTGGATGTTCTATTAGTAATTGGGGTGAATGGGGTTCTTGTTCAGTCGAGTGTGGAGCTGGGTTTCAAACGCGTTCTAGATCCATATTAGAACAACCCCAATATGGCGGAGCTTCTTGTCCACAAGATCTGACTCAAATGCAGGGATGTACGGGTACAGGAGCGTCGTGTAACATTGGTGGAGGAGGTCCAGGACGTGGTAAAGACGATAGGATGTACGATCCCCCTCCCCCTCCTCCTGTTGAGCCACCACCTCCACCACAGCCTGCTTTTGATTACTCGAATATTCAACTTCCAGAGGGTTTTGACCCTATGGGAATATTCTAATCAGTTTTGTAAAGCTCATTAAATCTATTTATGTAAAAATCAGTTGAAGTATTAAACTTGTACTGATCTCCATTGAATGTATAACCAGTTTTCTTGTTAATAAGTCGTTCTACAGAAACAAGATCAAGAATATTTTTTGTACATTCATATTTCAAATCTTCGAAATTCCATTCTTCAACGTATAAATGTCTAAGAATATCAACACGAGATTTAGGCAAAATTAGTTGACCGACAATACTTGTATCCGGCCATTCATTTTCTTGAATGTAATAAGTCTCAATCATTTGTCCAATGAGTAAAGCGTCGTCCATTTTTTTAAATCCTACGATAGATTTACGTGATTCTTTTTCAATATTCAGGGTAAAAACATGGTTTGGACTTGACTGAATAGTAAAGTATTTTTTATCTCTCCGAAGTGTTGAGAGTTTTACGATGGGGGGTGAGAGCACAATACTCATTCTTAATTTTAGTTAAGAATTAGTTTCTTAAGTGCCGCGTGAAAAAATTTCGTGTGATGTCTTTGGCTAAACTCTCAGCCTCTAGTAAGAATCAAGTCTTCCAAAATGTCTTGCGACCGTGAATGCTCTGTGTGCTATGGCGAGTCTGGACCTTTTGTGAAACTTTGCTGCTCTCATGAATTTTGCGCTGGATGCATCAAGACGTGGTACCTCAAGGGAACAGGGACAGGGTGTCCTATGTGCCGGCGCCCTATGTATTTCCGAGGGTTTCATAAATTGCAGAATAAGTGGAACGAGGATGCCTGGGAAGGGCGATGCGCTGATATTTACAGCGATGCACTTAGCCAGCGCGTCACTGAACTGACCGAGCTTATTGATGAAGATTGTGAAGCGTTGGAAAACGAGGAGGACAGTGAAAGTGTCACGTGGCTTGCTCTCGAATTCTTGGAACTTGACATGGAACCAGAAATCTATATGAAGTTTCTGGATGAGGCGGAGGACCTCAGTAAGCTCGAGGTGGTAGATCTGTACCGCAAGTACCGCTTCAAGCACCTCATGCGCGAGGTGCTCATGCTTGAGCGTACGTACCGCTTTCTGAAGAGTGAGAACCTCTCTTCAGATGATGTTGAAGAGGTGCTCTTGTATTCGGACGAATACTATAGCGATCGCGGTATTGACAAGTGGGTCTGGTACGACGAACCAAAGAAGGAGTTTGCCACCAAGTACCCGAGCAAGGCGGTGGGCACAAGAGGGGGGAAGCGCTCAAGAGCCCGCGAAGATCCGTGGGCAGAAATGTCTTTCTACATTCTAATATGAACATAGTTATTTCTCGCTACAATGAGTCCCTCGACTGGTTAGATACTTGTCTGACCCCTGACCAGCGCCGCTCAGTCTGGATCTATAATAAAGGTCCAGACCACATTAGCGTAGATGGCGTCCCAGAGTCGCAAATAAAGACTCTTCAAAATGTCGGTCGCGAGGCTCATACATATCTCACTCATATAATTGATCAGTGGGACAACCTCCCAAAACACATCTATTTCCTCCAGGCTGATCCATTTCCGCACCTTGAAATTGAAGCCACTTTCGAAATGGTTCAAAAGTGGTTCGAGCGCTGGAATTATCAAATTGCAAACAAGGGATTTTCTCAGAATATTAATTGGGACGTTCATGCGAACGATTTCCACGAGTCTGGTACAGAACAAAGTCCATATACATTTGGTGATTGGCTCGAGAAGAATACTGGTAAGAAATTTGGATATCCACTCCTGTGGT